>Ga0307991_1000452_pt1 | contig 29608 bp, 40 predicted proteins | sample EllFjometagen131_FD_203146 | JGI IMG/M metagenome (GOLD analysis project Ga0307991, IMG submission 203146) | Marine microbial communities from Ellis Fjord, Antarctic Ocean - #131 | ecosystem: Environmental > Aquatic > Marine > Unclassified | place: Southern Ocean | collected 2014-10-08 | reverse complement strand
GTTTTTTAATAAGATATTTACGTAAGTTTCTTTTAAAAGTATCAATTACCTTAAGTTGATAATGAAAACCAATTCGTCTGTTGTCAAAACCTGCAAACTTCATAGAATTAACCAAGATAGAGCCGTGCAGGTATCCTTCTTTTATGTGCTGAAATAAGTGATCTGTATTGCTTATTGTATCTCCCAACGTTTCGCCTTTGTCAGTTATCATTAAACAAAACCAGCAATCTCCATTAGATGGTAAAGGCAAATTATCCTTAGTAATTAAATTACAATACCCTTTTATTTGTGCTTTTAATTTATTGATCTTTTTAGTATTGTGAGGTTTTTTCTTTGATAACAATTTACCTTCTTTATTGAATATAATACCATCGTAAAAAGAAAAACCGTTAATGTATGGCAATCCCTTATCTCTATAAATACGCAAAGGGCTGTATTTATTTATTCGGTCACGTGTTGTTGGAGTATCCCAACCGCCAGAATTTACAATAATTTTGTTTTTAACAAAGGTTAAAATATCAGTATCATGTAATCTAATTGCTATTGTATTGTCTGCATACTCTATTTTTAGAGTGTTATTATCAATTATCTTTGCTAATTTTACTTCTTTTATACAGCCTGCTAAAATTTCTTTTTTTGTTTGTTTCATTGTGTTTTATTTTAAGTTTATAAGTTAATTAGTTCTTTTTTATTACAATTACGTTGTATTATTTGTTTAATTCATTGATTGAGTTTATTAATTCCGAAACAATAGGATGGAAACCTTTTTGACTGATAATATCAATGAGGTGAAAACCTTTAGCTTCGCCGTTATTATAGGTGAAGACTAATTTTGCGCCTTTATTCCATGTTTGCCCGTGCCTGCCTTGCGAGTGTCCAGTCCATACATAAACATCTTTGTCATCTTTTGTAAGGTTGCCTAGTTTATTCATTCCACCAAGTCCCCAGCCTAAATGCCAGTCAGAACATGGTACTCTTTTTGCTTTTTTCATAGTTGTATGTTTTTATGTTAGTTATTTGTTTTTCCATTCTTTTGTACATCTTTGGCTTAACCATATAAAAGTAGCACAGTACATTCGATACTCAGTTAAGCATCTATGAGCTTCTTTGCGCTCAGCCCTGTTGTTATAATCAAACTCATCTATTGTTTCAACTCCGTTGTCATTTGTATTAATATATCTTTTCATAGTTGTATGTTTTAAAAATAATTAATATCAATCTCTTTTTTCGCTGCAATATCCCAGATTGAAAATTGATGGTTTACTTTGGCAACAAAAAATGCAATATCTTTATCGTTGAATATTTGAGATAATTCAAGCACTTTTTTAACGCTGTTGTAGGTATAGCAACCAATATAATATAAGTGGCCGCTTAAAAACTCCCTTACCACTCTATTAATTTGTGAAATGTCATACTCTTCAGATATAGCAACCATATAGCCAATCTGTTGGGTTGGTTTGGGATAGGTGAAGGCTGTCTGTTTTCTCATTAGGCCCTGTATAGTTGCTTCTATTGTGTGGGCTGGTAGGTTGCGGACGTTCACCTGTTCAGAGGTTGCACGTGCTTTGTACGTTGGTTTTTTTGTTTTCATAGTGTTTGCAATAATAACTGCAATTATAGGGCTGTTAGCTGCCTGAACTGTATTAATAATAACAACTCCCTTATTGGCTGTTAAAAATGCCTTATAAGCCTCTTTGTTGCGTGCCTTCCATTTAAGAAGATTTTTACCTGTCATGCCGCGAGGTATTAATAAGGTAACCTCGTTGTTTTTATTTATTGAAATTTCTACTTTGTCAATAATTACCTTTTTTACTGTTTCCATGATTTTATGTTTTTAGTTAGCAATTAATTTCTTTAATACAGGGCAAAGATAATCATTTTTATTGAAAATCAAGTAAAATAGTAATTATTTTTATATAAGTTACTAACAAGTTATTAACAAGTTATTAACAATGTACACGACCGCCTCCACAATCAATCCACTACCTCAAAACACAATAAAGTACCCTAAATCATTATTATTTGACCATTTGGTCAAAACAGTTAAATACCTGACATAATGACAGAGAACCGATCCACTAATTTTTAACCATCTAACAACCAACGACATAAAAATTAATAAAAGTCCTATAATAACTATTATGTTAAGTAGACAGAATGTCATGCCCCTGTTGTTCTGTCAAAGCACTATCGTTCAGACTATTGGGTGATGCTTTCTCTTTATGGGAATTAGGGGGGTGGGGGGAGAATTTTCCTAATTTGGGAGGGTGCGGGGTACTCTGTTTAAATTTTTTCAGGTTTTGAAATGGGTTTGGTACTAATAATATAATAAATGACTAAGTGTTCAACTAAAAACTTAGTTATAGACCATATACCTTAATAATACCAAATACTATTTAAAATAATAAGTTTTTTAAAAATAATTGTTAATTTACTTGACTTTCGATATTTTTTAGCATATCTTTGCTGAAAATAAAACTTATAATCATGGAAAAAGAAGAATCAAATAAATTAAATTTCAGTGATGTTGAAATAGTACCGTGTAAAGTATCTAATGGTTGTGACCATTGTATATTTAATGGTGGTAGTATCCCTTGCACTGAACCAGACTTATTCCAAGATCATTTTGGAGGATGTGGAGCTAATAATTTCATCTATAAACTAAAAGAAAAGCCAGATCCATTTAAAGCGTTTCAGCAATCTTTAAAAAATATAGCTTCTGAAGCAAGTCTTTTTAATAAAGAGATAGCTAAAATTGCTAAAATTAGAAAAAACCAAAAACTTATAATCATAAAAAAAGAAGAATTAGAAAAACTAACTATTAATGATGTTGAGATAGTTAATAATAGATCATGTGAAAACTGTATATTTAGCGTTCCTCTTGGATGCCGTGAACCTGAAAATTTAAAAAGCTATTTTGGTGATTGTTTTAGACATCATTTTAGTTATAAACTAAAAGAAAAACCAAACCGATTCCAAGTATTACATCAAATTATATTAGATGATTTAAAGAAAAAACAAGAAATGTGTAAGGTTATTGAAACTGGAAAATTAGCTGGAATAACCAAACCTGAATTTGAATCACTATTTAAATATTTAAAATTTTTTAATAAAAGAGTAAGAGCCGTATTAGATTGGGAATATAATCCAATAAAATCAGAAAAATTAAATGGACTTAAATGCATAGAAAATGCTTTAGGTAATTCTAAAAAAATAAACCTTGATAATTTATTTCTATCATTTGAATATACAAATAATTATATAACAAAATATGCGTTAGAAAAATTAAAAGAAACAATTAAATCATTAAACACAAAAAACATGAACAATTTACAGATTAAAATTCCAGACGGTCACGAGATAGACCTTGAAAACACTAATCTCGCAGAATGTAAAGTAGTATTTAAAAAAGTTAAAAGGGGATTGCCTAATGGTGTTGCATATTTACCTAAACTAAATGAATATTCTTATATAATGGATGATGGCACAATTGAAGTTATAAAAAATGCTATGGATTCATCTGACCTAAACACCATCGAAAGAAAATCTACCGCAGAAGCCTTTTTAGCCTTAATGCAGCTAATTCGTTTAAGGGATTATGCTAATGAAGGTTGGTTTCCTGATTGGAGTGAAAAAGACCAAAATTACAAATATGTTATACGAAAATTTAGAAATAGTATTGAAACTGAATCTTTTTGTAATATGTCTTGTGTATTAATTTTTAAATCAAGAGAAATCCGAGATCAGTTCCTTGAAAAATATCGTGACTTAATTGAAACCGCCAAAGAACTGATATAAATAAAAATAATTTAAAAATAATTTAAAAATAAACCTGAAAAAACTTGACTTCGGGTTTATTTTTTTGTATCTTTGTAAATTATATTGCGGGGTGGGGCAGTTGGAAGCCCGCAGGGCTCATATCCCTGAGTGCGGTGGTTCGAGTCCATCTCCCGCTACTAAATAAAGTAACGTAGTTTTTTATCGTAATTTTTTACAGCCCTAAAGTGTTGTATATTTGTAATTCGCGAATCAAAAAACTCGTAAAAAAATAATACCATTAAAAAAAGTAAACAGATAAACATAGCACCAGAATTATTTAAGCAGCTGCATGGAGCGGTTGAGTTAAACAGCTATGTGTTATACTATCTGGTTAAGAGTAAATTCAAAAAGAGTATTATTTACAACTACAGCCCAGAGAAAATATCATTATTATCTGGCTTATCTCCAAACACAGTTCGTAAATACGTTTCTATATTAAAGAAAAAGGGAATGACTGAATTAAGAGACGGCAATCTCTTATTTAGAGGTCAGTTAAAGGTATGTAATGAGCATAAAGTCTCTTCAAAATATGTTTTAGTAGATTCTAAAGCATGGACTACCTTTAAGCAATTAAAATTCAGAATATTAGCAAAAATAATAGAATATAACCATTCTCAACAGAGTTGGTTAGAAAAGTGTCGGCACGCTACTGAAAATGGCATGCAAAATAAAGTAAACGGTCTTGTGTCTCGGAAGGACTTGAAACGTTACAAAAAACGTTATGAACAAAAGAGGCAAGCAACATTTCGTACAGGCATACACTTTTCAACTTTTAGTATTTCAAAATTATGGGGAGTAAGTAAAGCTACAGCAGCTAGGTACTTACATATTATGGAAGATATGGGATATATTAGTATGAAGGAGCGTGTTATTTCTATGGAAGCAGCCACTCCCAGTATGGTTAATGTTTGGAATCTCTATAATAAAGGATATTCTTACTTTAGAGGTGGGCGTAGGATCGTTCATCTCGGATTAAGTATTAAATGTCTTTACTCAAGTTATTTTAAATCGCTAAAAGAAAAAAAGAGTGAATATTTCAAATCAGTTAGTAATAAGAATAGCGAGAGAAATGTATATCTAAATAATAAGGATATAATTTCAGCGAGGGATAAACATATAGAGAAATCTACATACGAACTCCCCTCACATTCTTCTTCTGATTCTCTTTTGGAATATTAGATGTAGGAGAAACTTATAGACTTTATAAGTTTATCTTATTTTTAAACACATTCCCCAATAGGGGCTTTTTGTCGTATATATAAGTTACCAATTAATATCTTTTTAAAAATATTTCCCAATTTACTTGACTTTACTATTTTATTATATTATCTTTGTTGAAATAAAAAAAAATAAAACTAAATATTATGAAAAGAGAAACTAATAATACTATAAAAAATAAGGTAGGAAATATAGGTGTTATTGTGCCCCATTTTTTTATTAAATCAAAAACTAATAATGGCGAGTTTGCTAAACAATCATTTTTAGTAGTAACAAGCGATACAACTGAAGCCGCATTAATTATAAGAAAATTAGTTTTAACAGATAATTTTGAATTATATGATAATTTTAAATTATTAAAAACCTATAAAGGAAAAGGATTATTTGAACAGCGATTTAGTATTAAATTGTGTACACTAAAAATAGTTATTGACGTTTTAAGCAAAAATTAAACCAAAAATAAAAAAATGGGAAAAAGAAAAATTATCGTAACACTTAAAAATGGAGATAAAAAAATATTATACGTTCCATTTGGAGTAACAGAAGTTGAAATTATTGGCGAATTAGATGACAAATTTGGCGGTTATGGATGGACTGATTACGAATAAATTATATTATATTACAAACAGTTCAAATTAATAAATGCCTAAGAAATTGTTGCTATGTTTAATTAAAACTGAATTATGAAAAAATTCACAATAGAACAATACGAGCGAATGTCTAAACGATTTAATAAAATGACATTCAGGGCAAAAATAAAAACAATTATCGACAATAAAGATATATTAACACTTGCATCAGATCATAACTGGTGGGGCGTTAAGGTAAAAGACAAAGATATACAGGATAAATTAGTTGATTCGGAAAATGAGTTTGATATTGAAAAAGAATGGGACGCAAACGAAATGATAGAATTAATAGATTTATTAGGTATTGATAACATTGATATTTAAAAACTTAACTATATAAAAAAGTAAAATATTATGAGAACAAATGATGAGATGTGTGAGCAAGTTGATAAAGCATCTGAAAAACAAGAAAATGGTGAAGGATTTCATGGAATGAGTTATGAAGACGGTGTAAAAGCTACCTTAGATTGGGTAATGGAAGAAACAGATATAAAACCAATGGATGAATAAATGCCTATGAAAAAACTAATTACAATAGTACTAATCATGTTTGCTGTTCAGGTAATGGCGCAAGATAGTGAGTATTTAAAGTTATGGAATAAATATCACGATGAATGTTCAGTGATAGTTAGCGACACCGTTATTGAAGAAGGAACGGTCACTTATGATATTAACCCAGTAAATGGCGACTTGAAATTAATTCCTGTTGATACAGCATGGAATGTATTTCCGTGTCCTGAATATAAAGAATATTCTTCTTATTATGATGCAAGTTCAATAATATGGGGTCAAAATCATGATTATTTTACATTAACTGGTTCACTTACTCTTTGTGATGCAATTGGATATTCTTATATTTCAAAGTCAGAAAATGAAAAATTTACAACCTCAATAATAAGAGAGAAAGTTTGTAGATTAAAATTGAGAAAACCAACGAAAGAAGGATATTGGGCTTGGTTGAAAGAAAATGGTTATAGAAAATAAATTACATTTCTATTAGTTACTAAAAATAACTACAAAAACACAAAAAAATGAAAAATAAAAAATTAACACCAGAGGATTTTATAGTGGTAAAAGAAATAAAAAAAAACGATTGTGAAGGTTGTTTTTTTAACAACAACCCATTATATAATTGTTTGGATAACAGTAATGAATTAGTAGGTAAAATAATACACAAATGCACAGAAGGCTACATCTACAAACTTAAAGGAGTATTACCCAAAGAACCTATTATAAGCGAACTTGATTATAAGATGTTGCTTATTGATAAAAAGGTATTAATAGATTACCTTAAAATAGCTGTAAATCTTTTAATAGATAAAAATACATCACTCGAAGTTATTGTAAAATTTAAAAACGCTATAAAAGATTTTGAACCTAAATAAAAAAACCCATGAACCCATTAAATGAATTATTAGGATTAATTGAGCTTCGAGCCAGAGATGATACTTTTACCATTCCATATATAAAAGTGTTTTTAGGGGATTGGCGCAGAGAACAAATTAGATGGAAAACCTCTTTAAAACTACCTGATTTTTTACATGAGGCTGACGGTAAAATATTTAACCTAAACGGTGACGATGTGACAATGGATTGGAATATTTTTAAAGATCAATTATAAAACACAAAAAAAATGAAAGCAATAAAATTTAAAGAAAAAGAATTATATTCAGTTAATTTAAATAGAGGTATTTATTTAATTGATGGAAAAATTTTTGAGGTTCATAATTACAATGGTATGTTTCAAGTTAAAGATATTAAAAACATTATACCTATAACAAGAACTACTGTAGTAAATTATTATACCTCTAATGGTGATGATAAATTATCTGTTAAATTATATAAAAAACAACAGGATGCTTTATTAATCAATAGAAAATATGATGGTGATGAATATATTTGGGATTCATTGGATGCTGAATTTATTTATAGAAAGTTTTTAGAAAAATGGAAACCTATTAAAAAGAATATTGAAATAAAAGGAGAACCGTATTCTGTTGAAATAGAAGAATCCCAAATAGATACTGGGAATAAATTTATTACTTCTAATTATATTAATGGCGGTAAAGAGCCATTATTATTTGACTATAATAGACAAAGTGCTTTATTGGCTATAGTAGCTAATAAGTTTAAGTCATTAGATATGGTATTTAATGCGGGTATTTCATACGGAAACACAAATAATAAAAGAATATGGGGTAATTCTACACATTCTTGCATACAATATGTTGTTGCATTTGGTACTTATATTTTTTCAGATGTTTGGAAAAATACTTATAACACAAAGGGCGATTTACGAAAACTTTTAAGTGATTATAATAATGATAAAAAGGCATTAGAAATTATTATTCAAAATAAATATAATGTACATTTTGGTAGAATAGATGCTAATGATTTTGATTTTGAGGGGTTATTATTAAAATTAAATCATTGTAAAAATTTACTTTCCAATGTGGATACTAAAAATAAAACATACGATTATTATGTATCTACAAAAAAGAAACTAAACGAATCTATTAGTATGGTGGAATTAAAATTTAAAACCAAATGAATTTTAAAGAAATAATTAACCGCCCCGAAACATCTCCTTTCAACGAATCTGAGATGGTATTTGTTGTGGAGAAATATATCGAAGAGAAAAAAGGTAGTGTAAAGCATATTGATATTAGAAAGAATATTAATGACACCTTTCGTTATATCCGAGACATATATATGCTGTCTAGCTTCTTTGCTGTAGCTTGTGCTTATTTTAGAGAAAAAGAAAAGAAATAACAATGTACAGATTTTACTATTTTATGTACATATAAGTTAAATGTGTACAGTTTTAGTGGTTTTCTTTACATATAAATTAAAACAATTAAATGAAAAAATGTATTTTTACAGTAAATTTCGGTGGATATGATAAACTCCGCAAGCCTCACACTAAAACAAAAGGTTGGGACTATATCTGTTTTACCAATAATGATATTACAAGTGAAGATTGGGAAATAAGAAAGGTAGATTTAGATTTACCTAATTTTTCAGCAGCAAGGCATGTATATATCAACTCCCATAAATATCTCCCCGAGTATGATTATTCTATTATGGTCGGTGGTCAGATTGAAGTTAAAGGTGATTTAGATAAATTTGTGAGAGAGCAATTTGATACGAGTAAGGACTTTAATTTAATGAAACACCCTTGCCGAACTGATATTTACCAAGAAGCTGCTTGTGTAGTTAGGGAAAATATTGATAAAGACTATAATGTAAATCCGCAGATAGAACGTTACAAAAAACAAGGCTTGCCTGAGAATTTTGGATTATCAGCCTCTGGTATCATTGGCAGAAAACATAATACGCAAGTTGCTAAATTTGAAAGATTGTGGTGGCATGAAGTTATTAATGGCAGTACCAGAGACCAGCTTAGTTTTGACTACGTTCGATGGCGTTACGCTGCTGAGTGTACCCATCATTGGTTTCCGATATTTTATTGGGATTTATTACATGGAGAATTTTTCGATATTTATAAACATGGTACAGATAGATTTGCATAATTATGAGCATGAATAATTTTAGTGTTTATAGAAGTCCTTGCGAGGTGTTAAGAAAGATTAATGACTTATTTCAAGGCGATACAGAATTAGATAAAAAAGTTAGAAACCTACTTGCTGAATCCGAAGATAAGTCTAAGCGGATGAGCATAGCATTAACTAAATATGAACCTAATTTTTATAAGGTATGGGATAAAAACCCAACTGCCAATGAAGATGGTATCAGGAGAAAAAGTAATAATTATAAATATGGTAAGGAATAAATATTTGTAATTTACTTGACTTTTACATTTTAGTGTTGTATATTTGTAGAAAATAAAATAAAAAGAATATGAAATGTTTAGTTACAGGAGCAGCAGGCTTCATAGGCTCACATCTTTGCGAGGAGTTAATCGTTAAAGGATATGATGTAATAGGAATAGATAACCTCTCTGCGGGTAAAATGGAAAATATATATCACTTAAAACCTATAGGTATTACTCCGTCAAAATCTTTTAAATTTATAGAGGGTGATGTATTAGAAACTCCACTATTAGAATGGATTTTTAAGAATTACAACCCTGAAATAGTTTTTAACCAAATGGCTTCTAAAAAGACTGTTTGTTTAGCCGATCCTAAAAAAGACTGTGATGTAAATGCCAAAGGAACATTAAACCTACTTCAATTATCTAAAAAATATAATGTTAAGAAATTTATACATACCTCTACTGGTAGCGTATATGGTGAACATAAGGTTGCTTTATGTGAGAGCACTTACCGCACCCCTTGTTTTTACTATGGTATTTCTAAGTTAGCTGGTGAAAATTATGTCAACCTCTATGCCAAACATCATGGATTAAATGCTACCATACTACGATACTTTCACGTCTATGGAGAAAGACAAGATTGCTCTAATGTAGGCGGGGTTGTTGCTATTTTTATCAATAATATGCTTAATGGGATACCAATGACTATTTTTGGTGATGGTGAACAAAAGAGGTTATTTACATACGTTAAAGATGTAGTTTTCGCTAATATTGCTGCAATAGATTATGATTGTGGTATATTTAATGTGGCTAATAACAAAGCTATTACCCTACATGAGTTAGTTCGAGAGATTCAGACTATTATTAATGATGATTCAGGTAAAAATAGAGTTGAATATACATATTGGCAAGAAGGTGATATTATTAACTTTAAAATTGATAATTCTTTAGTTAAAAAAGAACTTGGGATTAAATTTACTGATTTTAAAGTTGGGTTAAGAAAAACTATTGATAATTGGAAATAAAGTATGATATATCATTCATTAAGTGGTATTATACCCAATAAGGTATGATATATCATTCATTGGATAATATTGTACCTAATAAGGTATAAAATAAATAATTAATGAAAAAAACCAACAACCTAAAACCTAATAAAAAAGAAGAAAAAACATGTCCACATTGCGGGCGCAAACATAACGAAACTCAATATAATGGATTTTGCTGTGCTGCCTGTTCGTGGGGGTATTAAAAATAAAATTATGGAAACAAAAGATTTAGAATGCCCTTATTGCGGAAAAGAACTTGATGTAAACCACGATGATGGTTTTGGATACGAGGAAGGTATAAAACATGAAATGGAGTGCAAATATTGTGGTAAATCATTTGTGTTTGAAACATCTGTTTTATTTTTTTACGAACCCGAAAAAGCTAATTGTCTAAATGACGGTAAACATAATTATAAAATAACTCAAACTTATCCAAATGAATTTTCTAAAATGGAATGTTCAATATGTGGCAAAAGGAGAGAATTAACTAATGATGAGAGAAAACATTTTAAAATAGGAACTATTAAAAATTATTTTAAAAAGCTAAAATAGTATTAACTTTAAAATAATCAAAAATAATCCTAAAAAAACTTGACTTTTACGTTTTATTGTATTATATTTGTATTTTCATTTTAAGTTTTTAGTTAATAATTAGTTTTTGAGATTACGTGGCGATGTTTAAGTGCAGGAAAAAACCGGAGGAGAGAGATAACATTGTCACGTTTCTTATTTTTTTATATGGCAGTACAAAAGAAAAAGTGTAGCATTTGTGGGAAATTAAAAAAGATTGAGGAGTTCCATAAAGATAGAATGGTAGCCGATGGTTATAATATTGCCTGCAAAGAATGTGTAAACGTGGGTGAGAATGGACATAATACCCCAGAGCCTAAATTTAAAGGTAAAAACCCTTACCGAAGGGGAACAGAGGATCATAAACGTTTCTCTGGTGAATTAAAAAAGCAGAAAAAGAAAGAGATTGCGAAAGATATAGCTGACCCCGAAAAGCTAAAGGGTTGGCTTGAACATTTTAACTTTAGCCAAAAAAAGAAAATTCAGGCTGAATTAAGAGGCTTACATGGTATGGATTATTTAAAGATAATATTACAATTTTTAGAATTTTCCCAACCTAAAATTAGCAGGGTAGAATCTAAGGTTGAAAATAGTGAAGGAATTACTATTAACTTAACAGCACTCACAGGTGATAATAATGTTAAAGAAATAGAGAATAAAACGATTGATATTAGTGAGGAGTAAATGGCGAATAATATTGATTTAAAAATTAACGAACACTTTATACCTTTTTTTAAAACAAGGAAAAGGTACGCGGTCAGTTACGGGGGTGCTGGTAGTGGTAAATCTGTATCAATCGCACAAAAGATAATTACACGATGTTTGGGTGAGTCTAAGGGGGGGAATACACATAGATTTTTATGTGTTAGAAAAATAAAATCATCTATTAAGGAATCAGTTTTTAAATTATTAAGAGACCAAATTAGTGATTTAGAGTTAAGCACCTATGTTAAGGTTAATCAAACCGATATGTCTATTAAGTTTAACAATGGTGCTGAAATTATTACCTCTGGTCTTGATGATGTTGAAAAACTAAAATCTATTACCAATATTACCTCTATTTGGATAGAAGAAGCTACGGAACTCGATGAAGGTGATTTAACTCAATTAGATTTACGTTTACGTGGTATTTCTCCTTATTATAAGCAGATAATGATTTCTTTTAACCCAATATCAGAAACACATTGGCTTAAAAAAGTATTTTTTGATAGAAAATCTAATGACGTATTTATTATTCACTCTACTTTTGAACATAATGGCTTTTTAGATGCACCTTATAAGAAGATGCTGAGAGAAAGATATATATACGATGAAAATATGTACCGAATCTATGTAAAAGGTAAATTCGGAAGAATTGTTACAGGTCAGGAATTTTACTCAGCATTTAAATATTCAAGACATGTAATAAAATCAAATTTATTATTTAGAGGTTCTGCATATCATCTTAGCTTTGACTTTAATGTAAACCCCTATATGCCAGCCACTTTATGGCAAATACAGCGTAATGAAAAAGGAATTTATAATGTTTTTTGTATAGATGAATTTGCGTTAAAAAATCCTAGAAATATGACTGAGTATGTTTGTGATGAATTTATTAAAAAATATGGTAAGGGTTTAAAACGTGGTGACTTATTTATTTATGGAGACGCCTCAGGTAGATCAAGGCGAACTGCTAATAACTTTCATGATTATGATGTTATTGAATCTACTTTAAAGGACTATCTTAATAACACATCAATAAGAGTGCCAAAATCCAATCCACCAGTACGTCAAAGGCGTGTTTTTGTAAATAAAATACTTAAAGGTGGTTATAATATAGATATGACTATTAGCGATAAATGTAAATTACTTATTACTGATTTTGAATCTGTAATCGAAGATGCTGATGGTAAAAAGAAAAAACAAATAGCTAGAGATAAAATAACTAAAGTAGCATACGAAAAGTATGGTCATTTATCTGATTCTGCTGATTATTTTTTATGTTCTGCTTTTGAAAGCTATTTTGATGATTTATTACTAAATGGATATTAATAAAAAAAATAAAATATTAGGCAAAATAGCAGATATTAATGCTGCATTATTATCTTTAGATTTTGATAAAGAAGTTTTATTGATTGAATTAGATGAATTAAGAAATGGTGACCCACCAAGAGCTATTATAAAAGGTTTTGAGTATGGAAGAAAGAAGAAAAATGGTACGCCCAAAAGGCGCAAGCGGAAAAATGTTTAAAAAACGTAAGTCTGAGATAGATAATGATATTTCAGAGGAATTAGGTCTTAGTAGAGCCGTAGTAGCATCAACAACCGCTGCATTTGTGAGACACATAGGTTTTAATTTACGTGAGGGGAATAATGTAGCCATTAAGGATTTAGGCTCATTCCGTTTACATTATATGCTCGGTAGGAGATTTTATGATGGAGTAAAAAGAGAAACCTATCAGAGAGCAGCACATTTTGTTGTTAAGTTTAAAGTATCAAGTATATTGCAAAAGGAAATTAGAAAAGTAAAAATAGATACTATGACTAAATGGAAGAAAAAAATGAGAATAACTAAAAATATATAACCATGAATGAACTACAAACATTAATAAACGTAATAAAAAAAAGTATTAGACACTCTAATTATATTAGAACTGTCGAAAAAGCAGAGCTTTATTTAGCTCTTATTACAGGGGAAAATATGAAACCTTATATGAAAAGGTTTAACAAAAGAGAGAGTACTACAATGTTTAATCAACGTTGTGATATTACACAACAAATAACATCAACTGTAGCAAGGAATTTAATTAAACCCGAATATAAAGTACCCAGAAGCAACGCTGCTCAAAGGATTTTAGCTTATACTGAAGATAATGAAAATCAGAAAAAAAATAAGTTTGAAAAAATTCTTAAAAAGTTTTGGGGAGATGAGAGTTTTGATAAGTGGATGCAGACCAGATGGATTGAGTTAAATAATACTGATCCTAATACTTTTATTGCCATAGAATGGGGTGAATTTGATAATACAATTGAACATGCCTCTCCATATCCTTTTGAAATATCTTCAGAGGCAGCTATAATGTATGAATATAGTGAAAAAAGTATTTTACAGTATTTAATTTCTAAAAACATTATTGCTTATTATAATGACGAAGGAGATAAAAAAGAGAGAACGCGTTATACTCTTTATGGATTAAATAGCAGCATTGTTTTAGAAACATTAGAGGATGATGAACTTAAAAATTTTCCTAATATTGCAAAAGACGAGATAGTTTATGCTAATCCTAATGATACAACCGATTCAACTCAAATTATTAGAATTAGAAACAAAGCATATAGTCATAAAGAAAGCATACATGATTTAGGTTATGTGCCAGCTTTTATGGTTGGGTATAATAGAGATTTATATACAGATGGAGTAACTAAGTTATCTACCATAGATGATGCTGTGCCAATATTAATGAAGTTAGTTAAGGCTAATTCTGAATTAGATTTAACTATGGCATTACACGCATTTCCTCAAAAGATTCAGCTTGTACGAAGATGCCCTGCTCAAGATTGTAATAACGGTCAGAGGGCTGATGGTACTAAATGTCCTGTATGTGGCGGAACAGGAAAAGAGGTTCATAAAACCGCTCAAGATGTTATGTGGATTGAAATTCCTAAAAATAAAGAGGATGTTATTAATTTTGACAATGTTATAAAATATATATCTCCCCCTGTTGACTTAGTTAAATTTCAAGATCAATACACTAAAGATTTAACAGCTTATTGCAAGGAAGCACTCTATAATACAGAAATATTTAGTAAAAAACAAGTTGCAGAAACAGCTACAGGAAGAAGCATTGATTTAGATAATGTTTACGATGCTTTATACCCATTAGCTATTGCCTTTTCTAAAGATTGGAAATTTGGTGTGCAAACTATTGCTGATATAACCGATTTAGAGGAAAATCTTGTTTCTGAGTATATTTTTAATAAGGATTTTAAATTAAAAACAAAAACTGATCTTTATAATGATTTAAAGATTGTTGCTGATAGTAAAGGGGATGATTTTATAAAAGCTGATATTCAACATGATATAGCTCGTATTATGTACACAGATGATGAACAAGGTTATATGAAATATCAAACCGAAAGAAACTTTTTTCCATTCTCTGGAAAAACTGAGAAAGAAATAGCTATGTTGGTTTCTGGTGATTTATTACCCTTAGAAATTAAGGTATTATGGGCTAACTTTGGATGGATATTCGACTTTTTAGCACTTCAAATTTCTAAAGATAATAAAGGTATAAACTTTTATGAATTAGATAAATCACGTCAGAAAAAATTTATTGATAAAAAAATAGCTGATTTAATTAAGGATATTGAAAAAGAGATAAAGGATAGAGAACCTATGTTTATAGAGCCTGTAAAAAAGGCAGAAGAAATATAGTAATTTACTTGACTTTTAAATTTCAATATAGTATATTTGTACCAGTGAATAATATTTCAAAACAGAAAATAGAATTTATCGGGAAATCCGAAGAGAACCTAAAAACAGAGGTTAAAAAGATGCAAGATGCGTTATTAGCATTAATATTATCATCGTATTTAACTAAGTTTAGTACCACTCAAGGTAATCTAAGGTTTTCAGGTAGTAACCTATCAAGGGTTTCCATAAATTCTATCTTTAAAGAGTTTAACAAAAAGTATCAGATTCCATTATTACAGGGGCTTGTAACCGATTTATTTAAAATAAACAAGTTTCATTCAGAGTATTTCATGGAGATTGCATCTTCAGCGGAGATACTTAAAATTACAAATCAATTAAAGTTTTTATACACAAAACTTGGAATTTCTAAAGGTGCTATTGTTAAAGGTGGTTGGTTAGGCAATGTAGTTGAAAGTGCAGCGATTAAAGACGAACTACAACGCTATGTAATTAATTCTCTTTCGCAGGGAAAGTCCTTAACTGAGTTTGCTAAAGGATTTGAGGAAATAGTGGTAGGAAGTGGAGAAAAGTCGGGGATATTGCAAAAGTATTATAATCAATATGTGTACGATACTTACATGCAGTTCGAGCGTACTGGAAACAATTTCTATGCAGACAAATTAGGATTAAATTATTTCTTTTACACGGGAGGGCTGATTGAAACATCCAGAGAATTTTGCATCAAACGTGATGGTAAGTTATTTAGCCGCGATGATGCTAAAACGTGGAAAAATGATGTCAGCCTTCCGCAACCATCAACAAAGGAAAGTTATAATCCCTTGATTGAATTAGGCAGATGGAATTGTCGCCATCACCTCGAATGGATTAGTGACGAGGCTGCTAAAAAATATAAAAGTGGAAAATAATGACAAAAAAGGAAGCAATAAAATCAGCCATATTACTTGGAAAAGAAGTTGGTGATATTTTCGGTGACATACATATTGTAAAGTTTAAGTATGGATGGGATTGCGTTACCGATGAATATTTTAAGAAATATAAAAAGCGAAAAATTTATCATACAATTAAAACAGAGCCACCCAAAGATGTAGAACTCACAAAAGAGGATACTGATAAATTGGCTGTTATTTTAAAAGCGTGGGAAAAAAAGCGTAAGAAATGAAAGCATCTTTTAGCATAATCATGCCCTCATATTTAGGTGATTACCCCACTGCCGCAACTAACAGAGAGGAAAAACTCGAAAGAGCTATTAAATCTGTTATTAATCAATCTTATAAAAAATGGGAATTGATTATTGTATCCGATGGTTGTAATAAAACTGTAGAAGTTGCCAAAAAGTTTACAGGCGATAAAAGAGTGAGGCTTTTTAAGATTAAGAAGCAAAAGATGTGGGGTGGTCGTGTTAGAAACACTGGTATATCTAAAGCCGTAAATGATTGGATTATTTACCTTGATTCAGATGATAGTTATAATAAAGATTATCTAAAGAATCTAAATAATGAAATAGATAACACTTTTGATTGGTTTTGGTTGGATGAATACTCTTGGGATAGAGGTGGAAAAGTGTTTAATGTGCGTACCGCTAATGTAAAAAGAAAGGGGCAGTGTGGTACTTCAAATATTCTTCATAAAAAAAGTTTAGGCTTATATTGGTACGTTGAAACCCGATATGCTTTAGATGATTTTATGTTTATTAATTTATTGAAATTAACAAGTAAAAAATATAAAAAATTAAAAACCGTTGGGTATGAAGTTTGTCATGTGCCTAATTTATTAGATCATTAATTAAAAACACAATATGAAGGCAACTTATATATGTACAAAATGCGGGCATATATTTACTCATTCAGGGTGTAAATGTGGCGCAAGGTGCAAAAACTGTGGTTCAAAAAAAATAAAATTACATGATACAAAGGCGTAGAGTTGTTTTATCTATTCTTCTCTGCGGAACTACACGCAGATTAATGGAAGGGCGAAGTTTTAAAATAATCAAAAAATTAGAATCTCAAATAGGCGAAAGACCTGTTGAATTAATTTATATAATAGACAATAAGAAAAGACTTGTTGGAACTAAAAGAAATAATCTTTTAGATATGGCGCAGGGTAAATATGTAGCATTTGTTGATGATGATGATGATATATCAGATGATTATGTAAAGAGCTTATTAGGTGCAGTTCGGGCAAATGCTGATATAATTGTATTTGATGTAAATATTTCTATTGAGGGTGGTAAATATAAAAAAGTTGTTTATAATGCTGGATTTAAAAAGGATTTAAACTTAGCTAATAGTTTTCAGAGACTTCCTAATCATATTATGTGTGTTAAAAGAGATATTGCCAGAAAGGTAAGATTTCCAAACGTACAAATGGGCGAGGATGCTGCGTATGCTGTAAAGTTAAAGAGTTTTATTAAACGCCAAGCAAGAATTGATAAAGTCTTGTATTATTATAATTTTTCACACTCAATAAGCGAGACTCAATGACATTTGATATTATATTAGTAAGCAATGCTACAGGAAAAGGAAAATCTTTTACAGAAAATGCTATAAAATCTATTTTATCAAGTAAAGGTCAAATAGATTTTAATATTATTGTGATTGAGCAGATTAAGGGAATAGCTTATGAAAACGCTACAACTATCAATTATGATTTTAAATTTAATTATAATAAATGTTTAAATTTAGGTATTTCTAAAACTAAAAATAAATATGTAGTCTTATGTAATAATGATTTACAGTTTCATAAGCAATGGGCTGAAAATCTATTTAAGGGATTTAAAGCGGGGTTTATGTCTTTATCACCTTACTGTAAAAGAACATTAAGAAATAAAGATATTGGCAATCATATATTACAGGGTTATCAAATAGCAAGGCATGTGGCTGGATGGTGTATCGCAATAGATAGAGATATACTTGAAAAAATAGGAAAAATTAATGACGATGTAGAGTTTTGGTATTCTGATAATATTTATGCAAATCAGCTTATAAAGGCTAAGATAAAACATGGTTTAATTTGCAACTCATTTGTCACACACATTGATGGCGGTAGTAAAACTTTAGGAGTTCAGCCAAGAGAAAGGAATTTAAATTTAACAAGAGATCAATTAAAAAAATATAATAAAGCAAAAATAAAAGTAAATTATGCCAAGAAAAAAACCATTCATTCTGACAATGGAGGAGATATATAGGAATGATAAGATAGATGATTGGATTTTTTCATATATTCAGGGTGCGCAAAAAGTTTTGCCATCTTTAAGTTTAAAACAAGCAGCACTGCTGTTTATTGAAGATTTTGGAATGTTTGAAGATAGTATGCCATTATCCAATGTATTAATGAGTTACTATAGAACTTTGAAAAAATATAGAGACGAAAGAAAAAGAATTTTGATAAAAAATAAAAATAAGTAAATGATTATAAAGTCAAAAAAGACTAACAAGAGTTCGGTTATTTTAGATTATGATTGGGATAGATTAGATAGGGGAATAAAGGATAATTTTATAGTTTTAGCAGCACCGCTACAAAGTGCTGAATTTCGACAAATAGTATATTCCCCCCTTAGTGCTAAATTTAATAAAATAGCCAAATCTTCTTATATTTCTGAAAAAAACAAGAAAGGAATAACTGTTATTTATTTACTTAGAAATAGATTAGAATATACTATTAAAACACTTCCTGTAGTTATTGAAGAGTGTAAAAATAGTAATGTTGTAAAAGAGTTAATTGTTTTTGATGACTGTTCTAAGGAGGATACTACTCAGTATTTACAAAGTTTAAATATAGAAGAAAAGTTAGGTAAAAAATATAAATATTTAAGAAGGGTTTTTTATAGTTCTTGCATTCAAATAAATTATTGTATAAGTACAGTTAATACTGAATATTTATATAAAATAGATAATGATATTATTATTCCTAAAGGATCATTTGATTATATGTATAATATAATGGAAAATAATAAAGATATAACTATAGCAGCTATGCGAGAGAGTGGGTTAGGGTGTTCTATAAAAGATAGTTCTTTTACAAGTGCTGCGCATGTGGGGGGAGTGGGTATTTTTAGATTATTTGAATTTAAAAGTAAAATAAAAACATACGCAAGATTTTTTGGATTTACTTTTTATCAGTTTGGATTAAAAGGTAAAAAAGTGTGGGTAAATGCGGAAAACTTTAATTTAGATTCGGGTGTTGATTCAAAGAGGGATCAGTACAAAAAAAGTGGTGATGGAAGGTAAAATTAAAAATAATTAAAAATAATTGCAAAAAAACTTGACAAAGCTATTTTTATTTTGTACCTTTGTTTTTTAATAAAAAGAAAAAGAAATTATGGCAGAAAGTGGAGTTGTCTTTTGGATAGATACCAAAGACGGTAGAACAGGTCACATGAGTAGATATTCATGGGATATACTTGGTAAGGGTGGAAGAGGAAATTTAGCCGAAACATCAAATAAGGATAGCGAACAAAACTTAATCGAAACCAGTATCGGAGAAACTAAAGTTCCTCTTAGTATTGAAAAAATTAAGATTCCCCTTGATGATGATGTGATTATCGAGCAAGTAAGTCAGGTTAAACCTGTTACTGTTACTGCAAAAGAGTATCCTTTTAGTTTATCACACGCTAAAATAAAGGATATGTTATCTAAGGGTAAATTACTCCAAGAGGATATTAATAAACTTGGAACTGATAGTAGAAAATCGGTAGTTAAGTTAGTTAAATCAAAATTAACAAAATGATAATAGAATCAATAAAAAGCGGAAACCTGCATGATATTAGCCAAGATGGATGGGCTAAATTAAAAGAGCTTGGGTTTTATGTTAATTTTAGAGTAATTGATGGTTCTGATGATAATTTAAAGTCAAATAGAATTGCATTTCCATCTAATATTGAGGAAATTCTTATTAAAGATGTAATAAAGCCAATTAAGAAAAAAATAATTAAGGAGAAAAAAATTTTACTTAAAGAAGTAAAACCAAAAAGAAGAGAAACACAAAAAAATAAAAAAGAGAATGGCAAACGAGAAGGAAGTATTATTGTCGCTGACAACAAAAATGTTAAACAAAACAGATGATGAATTAACCGCTCTTTTATATGATAAAGAAGGTAAATTAAAAGAAGATGCAGCAACATTGTTAATAGAAAGCGATGCTGCCAGAGTTACTAGGCTTAAAGAAGAAAGCACTACTAAATTTAATGATGGTCATGCTAAAGGAAAAAGTGAAAGTTTAAGTAAACAAGAAAAGGATTTTAAAGAAAAAACAGGTTTTGTTTCTGACTTAACAGGCAATGATTTATATATAGCTTATGCTGACAGCCTAAAAACAGCTACAAAAATTACCGATGATGATATTAAAAAGCATCCTTTATTTTTATCGCTTGAAACATCTTCAGTTCCGAAAGAAGATTATCAGAAGATAATGGATGATTTTGATAATTATAAAAAGGATCAAACTAAAGGAACTGTTTTAAAAGATGTTCAAATAGATGCTTGGAATGATACATTAAAACGTAATCCAAATATTGAAGAGGGTATCGTTGGAGAACAACGTAGAAAAGACTTTCTTGAAAAATTGGGTGAATATGATTATGAAATAGTTAATAACGAGAAGATAGTATTAAAAGATGGTAAAAGGTTAGAAACGCCACATGGAGCTTTAATAAATTTTAATTCATTTGTGGAAGGTTTAGCAAATAAACATTTTACATTTGCAGCACAGAATCCTAAAGGAAGTGCTGGAAATCATAATAAAAACACAGCTACACCTCAAATACCAACAACAAAAGCAGAGTATTCGAGAATGGTAGCTGAAGCAAAAACACCAGAGGAAAGAATTGCCATTAAACAGGCATACGATAGTGCAAGAGGAGCAAACTAAAAATTTGCTATGGTGAGTTCGCAACTACTCTTTTAAAAAGTTGATGCAAATTATTTATTTTTAATTAACTTTTTAAAACAAAAAAATTATGAGTACAACCGCAGGTTACTTTGATGAAACCATTTTGACGGACATTCGGGTGAAAGCCGATGCGATAATGTTCGATGATAGAATTAAACAACAGTTTGTACCAGATGTAGATATTTTTAAAGCTATTTCTGCTGTGCAAACTGCAACAGTATATCCGAGTAAGGCACGCAATAAAATAGTTGGTGTTGATGTAATGTGGCAGAATGTTTGTGGACAGTCCGCAGAAGATAATGTTACATGCGAAATTGGTGGAGCTAAATCCTCTACTAATATCAAGGATTATGACTTAGCATTTGAAAGAATGGTTAAGTTTACTGAAGATGAAGCTGACTTTATTGATAACGAATTTGATATTGAAACAGCAATAGCTAAAGATATTTTAAACGCTGACAAAACAATGGCAGAGGCATTTGCTGTTTACTGCGTTGGTAGAATTAATACCTTTAAGGGTGTTAATACTTTAGGAACTAACGGAAAGGGTGTTGTTGATGGAACTAACACATACATTCTTCCCGCATATTGGGATGCTACTTTAGCAGCCTACTTAAAACGAGTAGAGAAATCAAATAAAATAACATCGCCTGCTTATGCAAGTGGTCAAAATTTATTTGAACAAATGTTTGTTGCAGAAGCAAAAAGAGCTAATGCAGATGGTAAAGGTGAAGCCATTCTTTATAACGGAATGAGATTTTACTTTGACCTTGTAAATATTGATGCTGTTAATAGTGACGATTTAGTTACATACATGTTATCTTCAGGTTCTTTAGCTTTAGCTAGTAGAAACCTTAATCCTGATGTACCAGAAGTAGTTAATGGAGTTTTTACTCGCTATACTATGGACAGTAAATTTATACCAGGCATGAAGTATGATGTATTTTATGACAATGACTGCACAACTAACGATTTAATTCAGCATAATTTTAAAATTAAATTAGTAGCTGATTTATTTAACAACCCAACTGGATGTGACGACCATAATACAGGAGTCCTTTCATTCATTTGTGGCGCACCAGCATAATCATTGTTGTTAATAAGGTAATTTAATGTGAAAACTCAAAAGAAATCAACCCACAATGAGGGGTATCTTGTAAATATAATGAATAGCAGGGGCATTAAATTAAATTAATATTAAAAGCCTAACAAAATAAATGTTAGGCTTTTTTTTATGGTTATTTTTTAAGAGTATTTTATGTTGTACTTTTACTCTATAATTATTTAAAAAAAAATAAAAAGATGTCAATAAATTTAGACTGTTTTGATAATATTATAGGTTTATCAAGAACCGCATGTGCTTGTTACGAGGCAGTGCCTACGAAAATATCCAACTCTGGATTATATCTTGATGAATTATCTGGATTAAGAAGAATTTCATCTTTATTAAATTGTGAAACAGGTAGCGATATTTGGAATTATTTTAGTAACGCCAGAGATCAGGCTATTTTATCTTTTAAAGGAGACTTTAATGGATTAGCTGCTTCTCAGTATGCTTTAAGAAGAAAACCGTTTTATGGTAAAATCGGTAAACAAAAAAACACTAAAACATTAGACACTTTAACTACAGGTAATTATGTAGGAGTAAGACTAAAATGTGCTAATATTGTATCAGGGGAATTGGTATTAAATAAAGTTACTACATTAATGAATAGCGTTGGTGCTATTACCTTATATATATATAATAATCTTAATGAATTAGTTAATTCAGTATCTTTAACTACTTCGGCTGGTGTGACCGAAAACGATATTATAAATATAACACTACCTTTAGAGAATAGCTATGCTGATAATATGGAATATTTTTTAATATTCAAATTAGATGGCACTATCTATCCTAAAAATAACGAAAATTCTGATACAAGCAATCCATTTTATAGAAGCAACGCTCCTGACAGAACTTATGGGTGGAGTAATTATTTAACAGTAGAAGGTGTTAATATGTCAGATATATCGGATTTATCTGATATTACTGGAACTTCATCTTGTTTAATGTATGGACTTATATTAGATATAACTCTCAGATGTAAAATAGGTGAGTTGCTTTGCAAAGATAGCTTAGATTTTGAAGCTAATCCTTTAGCAATGGTGTTATCACATACTGTAAGATATAAAGCTGCTTCACTTCTATTGCAAGATATTTTAAGAAGCCCTCAATTAAATATTGACACTATAACGAATAAAGATCAAGTAAGGGCTGATATTGACACCTACGAAGAAAAGTATGAAGGGTTGTTATCCTATATAATTGATAATGTAGATATAACAAATAATGATTGTTTTATATGTAAACATCACATGGGAATAGATGGAATTTTAGCATGATAAATAAGTTTTTTGACTATATAGCTAATTTTAAAGTTACCGTGGACACTTTACATCCAGCAGTTGTTGCTTTTATGGAACAGGAAGCTCAAAAACTTTCAGTAACTATAAAAAAAAGGACTATTTCTGGAAGAAGTGAAACAGGTGGTTCATTTTCACCCTATACAAGTAAAAGTCATAGGTCTAAACGAAAAAAGGCTGGTTTAAGTATCTCTAAAAAGAATTTTAAGTTTACAGGTGCTATGTGGGATAGTTTTAATTTAAAACCAGAAAAAACTATTTCTGCACCAGATAAAGTAACTGTTGTTATTGGATTTAATAATGGTAAAGCCAACAGAATCGCTTCAGGACATGACGATGTTGAAAAGAGACGTGGTACGGTAGCTGATTCTATAATAAGTCCTTCTAAGAACGAGGTAGGTATGTTTTGGGATAAGGTTAATAAATTTATAAGTGATTATTTGAAAAAGAATGGTATATGATAAGTAAAATAGCAAATCTTTTGAAAGACGAAATTTCATCTGTTACTTGGGTAGAAACCATAGGTGGATTAGCAAAAGCTACAAAAACAGCAGGTTTAAATAATACTGAAATTATAATCCCCACTTGCAAAAATGTATCTTCCGCTTGTGATAATAGTGATTTAAAATCATTAGTGCCCACCAGTGTAAAAAAGAGTGTTTTGTTTTTTGAGGCTGAACCCGCAATAGCTGAAAAGAATATGATTAATCATGTCGAATGGAGTGTTAATATAAAACTTCTTGTATGGGTTAATTATAAGTTAATAGATCAAGATATGGTAGAACCCAGTAGATTGATATTAGATATATTACATAATATGCCAACAACTCTACCAAATGTACCAAACTATCTTAATGGTATGGTTTTAGAATATGTAGGTCAAAATGAAAATAAAGAGGATATGTTTAATAAATATACATTTTTTGAAAAAGAAACTCAATATGTAACATATCCTTATGATTGTTTTTCATTAACATTTAATGTATCTTTTAGAACACCTAAAACATGTTTAGATAATACAACTTTAAACCCGACAGCATGCTAAGTTTAGAACAAATATTTTTATCATTTCAGATTGCTGTATTGGCATGGGTTTATACAGAAATACTAACTGAACCTAAAGAAGTATTAGGTTGGTGGTGTAAATGGTTACATAGGGTAATTAAAAACGAATTTTTATTAAAACCATTATGTGATTGTCCTTATTGCGTAGCAGGGCAGTTATCTTTGTGGGGATATTTATACTTTAATTGGGATACTTATAATCTTATAAGTCACTTATTATTTATAGGTATGGGAATTTTTATGATAATATTATTAAAAACAACAAAAAGGATAATAAATGAGTAAAAAATTAAAACACATTTCTCTTGACGCGAAGTTTTTTAAGGCTAACGGAAATGAGTATTTTATAAAAAATACTTTGAATATCAAGAGATTTAGAGAATGGGAAAAGTTAGAAAATCACTTTGCATTTGGTAAGTCTTTTAAGGAGATTTATGATGATTTAAAGAATTGTGTAGAATTTGCTAATAAAGGTAAAACTATCGAGGCTTGGAATATCATTTTAAATTTAATGGATGGAATTGGTAGTAAATTAGAGGATAAACAACACCCAGCTTTATTAGCTTGTACTTTGTTTATGGTTACTAAGGATGAAGATTTAACTCAATGGGATGAATCCTTTGCAGAACAAAAGATTTCCGATTGGGAGAAGGAGGGGATCGCAATGGCTGATTTTTTTCGCTTTTCAGCAAATTTCGCAACAGACTTTATACCAATTTACGAGGAAATTTCTCAAAATACTTTAATGGAAAAAGTGAAGAAGGAATTAGAATCTATAAAGAAAGATGTATAAAAGCTGACCTTTTTTGGGCGGATTTGTTGACTAAGATAGCTTCTCAAGGTGCTTTGAGTTATTTTGAGTTACAAGTATTAGATATTAATGAGTTTTTTTTATTAGTTGTGAATTACGAAAACCAAGCTAATAAACAAAAACAAAAACAGAAATAAAATGCCACAAGTTGAACTAACAGCAATGGTTGACCAATTGGTCAATTTAAAACAACAGTTACAGAGTTTAAATACTGTTGCGGGTAATTTTAAGAAACAATTACAGGATGTTGGTAGTCAGGGGTATAGGAGATTAACAACTGAAAGTCAGATATTAAATAATAAACTTCGTAAAGAATTAAGTATTATTCAGCAATTAATAATACTAAGACAGAAGGCTAAGAAAAGTGTTAATACATCGGAAGATATTAGACAACTTAAGGCTATAGAAAAAAAAGTTAAGGAGCTTGATAAAGAACGAATTGCTGTTAAAAAATTAGATGCTGAATTAAAAAAGAACGCTTCTGTAAATAAACAAGTTGTTAATACTAATAATAAAGTAGCAGCTTCTCAAAATAGGGTATCTAAATCCACCCAAAAATCAAATATGATGTTTAGGCAGCTAAGGGGGGTGATGTTATCTACTTTTGGAGCTTATGCTATTATTAGAGGAATAAAGGACACCGTAAAAACATTTGCTGAGTTTGAATTTGAAATGGCAAAAGTATCTGCTGTTTTAGGTGCTACAACAGAGGAAATAAAAATGCTAAGTGAAGCCGCATTAAAAGTAAGTGGTAATGGTATATTTTCCCCAAAAGAACTTTCTACACTTGAATTAAAATTAGCAAAACTTGGTTATTCTATAAACGAAATAACAGTATCTTTAGAACCTATTGCGCAGCTTGCTACAGCAACAGGTGAGGCTTTAGAATCAACTGCTACTTTAGTAGCTTCTACTATTAGAGGTATGGGATATGCGGCTTCAGAAACTCAAAGAGTTGTTGATGTAATGGCTGCCTCATTCACCTCTTCTGGATTAGATGTTGCTAAATTTAGAGAATCTATAAAATATATTGCACCAGTAGCAAGAAGAGTTGGTATTGAGATCGAAGGTGTTGCAAGTGTTTTAGCAAAACTTGCAGATGCTCAGTTGTATGGTTCATTAGCTGGTACTGGTCTTAGAAATATCTTTTTAGCCTCTGCTGATGCAGCGGGGAAACTTTCAAAAAGAGTTGGTTTTACAGTTAAAAGTCTTGATGATTTTATTAAAGCCTTTGAAATATTAAATGAACAAGGTGCTGATATGACTGAATTTTTAGATATGTTTGCTAAAAGGTCGGTAACAGCAGCTTTAATTATTGCTGACAATACTGAAGAGTTAAGGTTATTTAGAGAGGAAATGAATGAAGTAACTGGTGCTGGTGAAAAAATGGCTGAAGTAATTAAAAAAACACTTAAAGGTCAAACAATTCAAGTTACTAATGCTTGGAAGGCTATGTGGATTCAAATTGGTTTAGATCAAGAAGGTGGTTTAACTAATATGGTTGGTAGTTTTGGTGGTTTATTAAAAGGGTGGACTTTAGTTATAAAACATACTGATAAAACATTAGCTGAATTAATAATTGATCCAATAAATTATTTACGATTATATAAAGATGCTTACGCTAAAGAGCAAATAGAAATAGAAGAAACAAATAAAAAGACACAAGAATTAACCAAAGAAGAAAAAAACCTATTAGAAGAAAAAAAGACTGCATTAGAAGAATATAGAAAAACTCTTACTAATTTTACAAGGGAGCAATTTGATGATGAAAAAAAGCGTATTACAAATTTATTAATAAGTAAGAAAAAGGAATCTAATATTAACAGCAAAACAATAGCAGATTTTAAACTTGCAAAAAAAGAAGGTAGAGAAACAGCTATTGCTGATATAGGATATATAGAATATAAAAATCAAGAATTAAAAAAGGAATTGGGTTATCTTGAGGATATTAAAGTTGCTTTAAGAGAACAAAAAGAATTTACATTTCCCGTAGTGTCTATAAATACATTAAAGGAAGAATTAACAGCATTAAAGGAACTTAGGGATTCTATAGATATTGGTACTGAAAAAGGCTTAAAACAAAAGGTTGTACTTCTTAAAGAAATAGCTGTTTTAGAAGCAAGAATAAGAAAAGAAGAAGGTAAAGCAGCAAAAAAAGACTCTGCTTTAAAGGAAGAAATTAAAAATAATAAAGATTTATTAAAATCTAAATATGAGCTTGCTAAATCTGAATTAGAATTAATAAAAGATACTAAAGAAAAAGAAACTAAACTTTCTGAACTTGAGCGTGATTTAACAATTGCTATTTTAGATGAAGAAAAAAAATTATTAAAGGGTAATGTTACTGCACTTAAAGGAATACTGATAGATAAAGAAGCAGCACATCAGAATCACGCAAATAATCTTTTAGAAATAAATGGTAATTCCATAGATGCTGTAATTGAAGCAGAAGACCTTAAAAATGATATATTAAAATCAAAATTAGAAAAAAACTTAGCTGAAAAAAAAGCACAATGGGAAAAAGATGGTAACACTGAAGTTGAAATAAGAAGAAAAACAGCTATTGGAAAAGCAAAATTAGATCAAGAAATGTTAGATGCAGAAGTAGCGGTAGCGCAAATGGAATTAAGGTTAAGAAGCGATGGAACTAACGCAACTGCTGAAGAAATTGAACAGTTACAATTAAAAGTAGATAATTTAATAATTCGACTTGAGGCTGCTGGTGTAAAAGTTAAAATGTTAGAAGCTAGACCCGCCGAACTTACTGGTTGGAAAAAATTTGTAGAGGATTTAGACGAAAATGCAGAAAAGTTTTTACCTACTATGGGTAGTATTGTAGATGCCTATGGAAGTATAGCGGATGCAGCGGTTGATAAATCAGAAAGAATTGTAGATGCTTTAAATACGCAGGTTTCAGAACAACAAAGTGCATTAGAAATTGAAATGCGTTTAGCTGAACAAGGACTTGCAAATAATGTAAATGTAAGAAAGCAAGAATTAGCAGATGCTAAAAAAGCAAGAGATCAGTCATTAAAGGACAGAGAAAAAGCACTTAAAAAACAAGAATATATCGAGAGTATATCTCAGTCTATAAATTTAGCAACTACAGCATCTACTCTTTTAAAAGATTATGTTGGAAAAATTCCTATTTTTGGATTAGGATTAGGTATAGTTGCAATAGCAGCTTTATTACAAGCATTTAAGGGATTTAAAGCTGATTCTTCCGCTTTAACAAAATACGAAAGAGGCGGATGGGAAATATTACAAGGTAAGAGTCATACAAATGGTGGAATACCTTTAGGTAATGGCAGAGAAGCACAGGGTGGTGAAATGATGTCAATATTTAACAGAAATGCTACTAAAAAACACCAACCTCTAATATCTGGATTGACCGATGCTATAAATAAAGATAAATTAGATGTGTTTTTAAATCAAGGAGCATTTGGAAAAGTTAATGATTCAAATATTAATGTAAGCCAAAGTGTAAATCTTGATGATAGTAAGCAAATAGATAAAATGAATAATCTATTGTATAAAAACCTAAAACAAAGAAACATTAGATTTGAAGGAAATAAAAGAATTGAGAAATTTGGTAGTAGAACGCGAATTATAATAATGAGTTAATGAACTTTGATTATTACATATATAGATTAACCAATACATCGTCTGATCCATATGACGTTGATAGTTATACGCAATTAGTTAGGCAGGTCTATCCTATTAATGCGGATACACAAAAAAAGACTTGGACTAAAGATGATAAAAGTTTTTTCTTTAGAGAGGGATTGTCGGGAAATTTAGTATTTAAAAACACTCCCTCGCATAATGATTTTACATTCTTTAATGATTTACAAAGCGATGCTGTATGGAAGTATTACAGGCATCTGTTCGTGATTCAAGACAGAAGTGATAGTAGTATATACATGCGGGTATTTTTCTCTATAACAGACGGAGAATATGATTTAA
>Ga0307991_1000451_pt1 | contig 29639 bp, 24 predicted proteins | sample EllFjometagen131_FD_203146 | JGI IMG/M metagenome (GOLD analysis project Ga0307991, IMG submission 203146) | Marine microbial communities from Ellis Fjord, Antarctic Ocean - #131 | ecosystem: Environmental > Aquatic > Marine > Unclassified | place: Southern Ocean | collected 2014-10-08 | reverse complement strand
CCATATAAAGGGTCAACCGTTCATCGTGGGCCATCCCTGATCCCATCACACCGGCGACAATATCTCCCCCCACGTAACTTGAGACCTGGGGATATACCAGCGCCGTCACATGGTCGGACAAATTCAGGCCGAGATCAGAAGCCTTCACCGGCGGGTAAAGTATGGCAGCCGGAACGTACGGGGCTCTTCTGATATAGCGGGGATTTACATTTAAAAATAACTGCGTCATGGTGTTATTACCGGCAAGGGTAATGGTGGAAATTTCATCCGGGTCGATTTTGGATCTCTTGGTAATTTTTTCAATCACTTTATTGATCGTTCCCACAACCTTTTTATTTAAGGTTTCCAATCCACCTTCTTTTTCAGCATACATGATCCGGCTGATGACATCTTCACCATAACTGATCTGCGCGTTAAAATCCCCGTATTGCGCCAGAACTTCTCCGGTGATCAGGTCGATCATCTCGCCGTAAATGGTTGTAGTCCCGATATCAACAGCAATGGCATAGTTATGGGCTGTCTTATCTCCCGCTTCAATATTAATAATCCGGTTTTTCCCTTCCGCTCGTACCGGCCGGGCAATTGTTACCGTCACTTTAAAATCAGCCTCCCGTAATACATCCGGAATTTTCCGAATCACCGACATGTCAAATTCAAGTCGATGTTCATTGTGATCATTTCGCAAACAGGTGGCAATCCGGCTGACATCAGCCATATTGTCCTGGGCTGTGGGTATGGGAAGTTCAAGATATTTTTCTTCAACCGGTGGTACAAAAAGGCCCTTTTCTTTTAAATCATCCAGGTTCCGCTCTTTGATCCGGGCTGTTTTTCTCGGCGTTGCCATCTTGTTCAACACGGCTGCGTCTATGGCGGACTCAACCGGTATCCTGACCACAAGGTCGGTTTTCACCTTTGACCGGCAGGCCAGGCGATACCCCTTGTCGATATCCTCCTGACTGAGTTTTTCCGTGATACCGTCTTCAACTTCGCCCGCTTCTATGAGCACCCGGCATTTACCGCACACCCCCTCGCCGCCGCATGACGCATTAATATGCACACCGGCTTCCATTGCCGCCCGAAGAAGAGAGGTGCCTTCTTTTACTGAAATTTCCTTTTCATGAGGCAGGAATCTCACCGTTAACTCAGGCATCTAATCGCACCATCGCCGTTACTCCTAATAAATACATTTTTATTTTAAATTTCATAGACATGGCCCGATTAACGACTTGTTTGAATAAAAACCATATCAATGTAAATTAAATTATAGGCATATGCTATAAAAATTCAAGGGTCAAAACAAAAAAAATAAATTAAACAAAAATTGCTGCAACTGGGGATTTAACCGGTCGGGACGGCGGATTCACTTGCACAAAACAGATAAATTCAAATAAAAATAAATCCATTCAGGAAATTTTTTCTTTTTGAAGTGCTACATATTGTTTTTTGGTCCAGCGAAGAAAAATAAACATCGCAATAATCACCAATACCGTTACGCCGAACATCGTCGCATTCAGATCTGCGGCAGAACGCCCCAGCATTACAAAAGGGATACACATGGTTCCCTGTATGGCCCAGTTCAGCCAGAAACAATAACGGAATTTAACCCCGGCCAGAGGCAGTAAATAAAGTTTCACCGAGTACGGAAAAACAGGAAACGTCAGGGTCAAAAAACTGAAAATAAAGGCCTTGTGCTCCGGTACTTCCGGGATCTGATAATTTTTCCGTTTAACCAGGTAACTTTCAATGGGATTCCGAACCCCAATCGCCAGTAAATAAGCGATTAAAATATGTATCGGTATCACCACCTCCAGCAGCAGAAGACCGCTTAACACCCCGAACTTAATCCCCAAAAGCAGCAAAAAAAATGTCAGCGGCACCCCCATCAGCGGCAAGAACACCATCAGCGGGATAAACAATTTTGCCGGGGTATTTTCATTGATCACCGCAGTAACCTGGTGAAACAGATCATATTTGATTAAAAAACCGGCGGCGGCAGCAATCACCAACAGTGCCACCAGTGCAATGACTATTTTATATTTAAATTTCAAAACCGTTTCATTCGCATCCGTTATTTATTCCGGCCCACATGAAGCCGGGAAAAGATATCCTCTGAGGCACTAATTATCCTGTTTGTCCTATTTACGACTAAAATCAATAAAATTGTGTTCAGTTCACCCATTACCGGATCTGGTCTTTTTTTTCCACAACAATCTCAGGATGCCGATGAAACCCGACCCGGACATGAGAAACGGTCATTGCGGTAAACTCTTTTGGCTTCAGCGCCTTATTCGAAAAATAAACCTTAATCTTCCGATCATCGCCATAGTGAAGCCATCCATCATTATAAATCCCTTTTATTTGTTCAATCACTTCGTTTCGCAAATCCGGATCTGTAAAATCAGAAGGCGTCCCGGAAATAAAACAGGCATTCATATCCGTTTCCCTTCCGAGTGGTTTTGCCTCTTTGATGCCGGTTATTTCCATATTCCCATAATGCCGGTTTAACTGCGTGACCGTTAAATCATACGCCATTCCATACTGCAGTGCTTTTGCCACCTTGTAAACATAGATTGCCCGGCCGTTTTTTTGCTTGATCACCGCATGATCACGTTCTTTATAAATTACAATACCCTTTTGAATACGGACATTCACCGACCCTTTCTTCAAGCTGTATAAATCCGCTATGCGCCGCACTTCTGGTTCTGAAAAAAACGGTTGACCGGGGAATGCAAAACAAAAAGGGGTTGTTGAAAATTTCGCAAAAATCGGCAAATGGTCTGAATAGCCTTTGCCAAGATGTCGGCCTTTGCCTCTTTTTGCCCGCTGCCATCGAAACACTTTATTGTGGTCAAACAAATAATCCGGATCAAACTTGTCAAACGAATTATCCACATATGAAATCCCCTTTGAATCATATAGACCTTTGGACACAATAATACTGTCCGGGCTGTTCTTTTGACCGAAAAAATTCACGGACCAGCGCCTGGTTTCCGGAATTTCAAGCCAGAGATTATAAACATATTGGCAGTCCTTCTGGTCTGTTAAATGGGACTCTCCTATAATCTGTGTGCCTTTTACGGTATTCATTATATGATTAATACCGGTGACACCCCGGGTATCGTTTAATCGCCGAATATCTTTAAATGTTTCATATTCATTATAATCTGAATTAAAATCACCGATTAAGATAAAATCAACATCGCAAGTCAATTGTAAAATATCTGCGGCAAGGGCACGGGCATATTTTATCCTTTTACTTTCCGGCCCGGCTTTTGACTTCCAATGATTGACATACAGGATCAGCGGATGGGTCTCAATATCAAGAACGACCTTGAGGATGCCACGTTCATTATCATGGCCCACCCGGATTTCTTCTTTTAAAGAGATGGGGAATTTTGATAAAATCGCACACCTGACAGACGTTTGTCGACCATCCGCGATTTCCATATAGGGGTATTTAACGCCCATCCGGAAGAGCCGTTTCTGTAATAATCCCAGGGCGTTTTCAGATTCGATTTCCTGCAAAGCAATGATTTCCGCATCTACATCTTTTATGACAAACGCCATATTGTTCAGCTTCGCATCAAGTACGGCGCGGGTCCACCCGAATTTTCCGCCAGGGCTGTATTCCGGATAATCCGTCACATCCACATTCATATCAAACAAATTTTCAACATTATAGCTGACAATTTTAAATACCGCACCGTATCCCAGACTGACACAGCAGCCGAAAAATACGAACAGTGAAAAAAATATATTTATAATCGTTTTTTTTCTCATGGGGCCCTATCGTCTTCAAACCCATAAAATCTTCAAAACATAAAACATCTACTAATTACCATAAAATATATTAAGTTCAAACATTCTTTCACTAATTCAAAAGAATCCCGAATACAGGGGGTTTATGACCGATCACAGGCATTTTTTATCGAGATATCATACTATTATGTCAAAATTATATTGACATAACAACTATTTCCCATTTATTAAAATAGTTATAAAATGGTTCAAGGCTTCTTGGTGCGTGTTCCGGCAATCGGGCATATGACAAGTTCAAAAGAATCGGTAAATATTATGGATAAAGTTCTCATCGTAGACAGTGACAACAAAAACCTGGACAGAATTGAAAAAGGGTTCAAAGAACTGCATCATTTTGAACTATTGACCGCGCAAAGCGGAAAACTCGCCATCAGCATACTGAAAAAGACAAAAATAACCGTTCTCATTACGGACATCAAACTATCGGATACGGACGGTGTTCAACTACTGGCATATATGACACGGAATCATCCGTCGATTCCCTGCGTGGTCATGCTGGAACCGGGGAAGCCAAGACCGTGGTTTACGGACCGGACCGGCCATGAAGATATTCTCTATTATCTTGAAAAACCATTTGAATTCGGGGCATTGGCATCAATTATCTTTGTCGGTCTGAACCTGAAAGACGAGGGGTTGACCCTCAAAGGCATGACATTAAAAAATTTCCTTCCGCTGATTATATTAAGCAGAAAAACATGCCAGATGGAAATCATCAGCGGAAGCCAGAAAAAAGGATATATGTATTTTAATACCGGCGTACTTATGGATGCCCACTATAATAACACGACCGGTGATCAGGCAGCCAAGGACATGGCCAAATGGGAAAGCGTCAGCATTTCATTTTCCAAACTGCCAGAGAATAAAACCGAACAAAAAATTCATACCAAACTGCTTGAAATCGCCGGTGCCATCTGGAAAGAAAAAACCAGCCCCAAAGCAGAGCCAAAACAACCCCCGATAATACAACTCACAACGCCAGTCGTAACGGCGTCCTCGCCTGCCGCTGGTCAGTCAAAGCTTCAGACGGCGTTATCCCGCAATGCCAATATTTTAAGGACGATCAAGGGGTATATCGGATTGGCCATATTAAGCCCGGACGGTAACATCCTGGCATCCGATGTCGCAAACAAAACCATCGACTTTAAAGGATTTTCAAAAGAATTTAATCATCTATTTGCACAATGCAGTAAGACTGTCCGCCAGAAAGGCCTGGACCAATGTACTGGACTGACGGTGCATACCCAAAAAGCGGTTGTCATCTTGATGACATCGGATGTTTACAAAGAAGGGAACTTCAGATTTATCGGCCTCATGTCACCGGAAGGCAACGGATTTTTTATGCAGAGCCAGCTTTTACGAGTGATTCCCCAGGTTCTGGCATCCACATAATTCTCCTACCTTGATTATCAAAATTATTCCTTGACGACGAAAAACATAATCTGCTATCAAATCGAATTCATCCTATATATATTGTGAAACGATGAATAATAAAAAAATATTTGATTATAAAAAAAATAAGCCCTGGGCGGAAAACATGCAGATTATCATGCAGCTGGGGCTTACCATGGTCGGATGTGTGGGTTTTTGTTTTTATGTCGGGTTTCAAATAGATAAGTGGCTGGGAATTAAAGGTCCGTTTACTATCGTATTTATCATCCTCGGCGTCATCGGCGGAGCAGTGGTTGTTTACCGGCAGATCATGGAAATATTCGAAGACGAAGACAGTCAAAATGGAACAAATTAGACAAACTCAAAAAAAATATTGCTCTTTAGCTATCACACTGGCAATTTTTGCCGGCGTTTCATTTTTTTTGTTCGGCTTAAAACCCATGGGAAAAGGACTGATCCTCGGAACCATTTTCAGTATCCTTAATTTTATTTTGATGGGCGAAAGTTTGCCGATGAAAATCGGTCTATCCAAAAAGAAAACATTTGCGATATCTTTTGGCTCCATCTTTTTTCGATACGGCTTGATGGCGATTCCGATTATCGCCGCCATCAAGATGGAACAGTTTAATATTGCGTCAACAGTCTTCGGACTGTTTATGATTCAATTTGTCATTCTGACGGATGAAATTATCCGCCTGATTTATAAGTCAACTCAAAAGAAAACTGCATAGATTATTAATTATGGAAGAGTTAGGCAGAATACATCAACTGATCATCCCGTTTTTTGGACATAACCTGACGTTCAACCTTGAAGTGATCATAATGACATGGATTGTTATTAGTATCCTTCTGGTATTCGGATTTCTGGCATCCACAAAAAAACGGATCATCCCCGGCCCGTTTCAGATCATGGGGGAACTTTTTGTTTCACAGCTTTATGCATTGACCGAAGATGCACTTGACAAGGAACTGGGGAAAAAATATGCGCCGCTGATCTGCGCGCTGTTCATGTTCCTTCTGCTGTCAAACTGGATCGGAATTATTCCGCACATGCACGAACCGACCAAAGATCTGAACACCCCCTTAAGCCTCGGCCTTATGGGTTTTTTCATCTCCCATTACGTGGGCATCAAAACCAAGGGGTTTAAAGCCTATATCAAAACATACTTTGACCCGTTCTTCTTTATGATGCCATTAAACGTCATCGGTGAACTGGCAAAGGTGGTGTCAATTTCCTTCCGTCTTTTCGGCAACATCATGGGCGGTTCAATTATTATCCTGGTGGTTTCCTATCTGGTCTACAGCGTGCTTATACCTCCGTTTCTGTATGCTTTTTTCGGTATATTCGTCGGCGCCATCCAGGCATTTGTTTTTACGATGTTAACCTTGGTATATATTTCAGTGCAGGTAAAATAACATGACAGGTATTGAATGGATTCAAGCGGCATCTGTCCTTGGAGCAGGCCTTTCAGTTGGGTTTGCTGCCATCGGTGCAGCTATCGGAGAAGGATACACTGCCGGGAAAGCAAATGAGACGCTCTCATTTCGGCCCAACCTGGTAGGTGAAATACTTAAAACCATGCTCGTCGGTCAGGCAGTTGCGGAAACAGCCGGTATTTTCGGTCTTGTCATTGCCATGCTGCTCCTTTTCAGCCCGATGGAAGGCAAATCAGTTCTTACCGCATGGGCCTATCTGGGCGCGGGTTTATCTATGGGGCTTTCTGCCATCGGTTGCGGAATCGGCGCCGGTCTCCCGGCAGGAACGGCCTGTGAGGGCATCGGACGCCAGCCAAAAGTAACCGGACAGCTGAATACGCTCATGCTGATCGGTGCCGGTGTTGCCCAGTCTACAGCTATTTATGGTTTTTTGATCTCTTTGTTGCTGCTCTACAAACCCCTGCCCATGGAAATGGCGATAGTCCCTGCTTTCAGCATGCTGGGCGCAGGTCTGTGCATGGGATTCGGCGGCATTGGTCCCGGCATCGGTGAAGGTGCTGCCGCAGGCAATGCTGTGTCAGCTGTTGCCCGAAATCCTTTAACACTCGGACTGATGACCCGCAGCATGCTGGTAGGACAAGCGGTTTCCGAATCCACGGGAATTTATGCGCTGGTGGTTTCACTTTTATTATTGTTAAATATATAAAAAAATTCAGATTCTTATGGCAAGAAAAAAAGCTCAAATTCAAGGCACACAAATTTTGAGGAATGAGGCGTAGTGAGCCTACTCCGCAATGACGAAAAATACAGTGCAACGCAGAATTTGGACTTTTTACGAAGCCAGAAAATATAAAGTCAGTTAATTACTATAACAAAATAAGGAGAAAAATTATGGAAATCTTGGGTGCTGATATTGTTAGAGCATTTGCTTTGTTAGGCGCAGGTTTGGCAATGGGACTTGGAGCGATTGGACCCGGAATCGGTGAAGGATTTGCCGCTGGAAAAGCTTGTGAAGCCATCGGACGCAGCCCGCAGGAAGCAGGTCTTCTGACTCGAACCATGCTCGTCGGGCAGGCAGTTTCCGAATCAACCGGTATTTATTCACTGGTTGTCGCATTGCTGCTGTTATTTGTTGTTTAGTATATTTAAGACCCTTATCACATTGAAAGGCCGAAGATGGAAGTAGTCAGCACGATAGGGCTTATCACGATTAATGAAACTGTTATCATTGAATTGATTTCGTTTTTGATTTTTCTGTTTTTAATCAACCGGATCATGTTCCGTCCGCTGCAAGATGTTATGGGTGAACGAAAAGCCCATATTGAAGAGATTACCAGCGGTATTGAAAAGTCAAAAAATCAGCTCACGGAAATGAATGAACAGGTACGGGCCCAGGAATTGACGGCAATAAAAGAGGCCAACCAGCATAAAAAAAACCTGGAAGAGGACGGGACTATTCAAGCCAACTCCGTTTTAGATGAGTCCCGGAAAGAGATTCAGGCCATAAAACTGGAAAGTCAGCAATTTATAAACAGCCAAATTTCAAAAGCCAGAACAGAAATTAAAAATGAATCTCAAAAACTGGCTTTACTAATCATGGAAAAAGTGCTGGACCGGAGGCTGGCCCAATGAATAATCCTAAACAGTATAAAAAATTGCTGCTGCGTTTGTGCAGCGCTTCTGCGACCGCTATGTTCGGCATTCTCCTGCTGAGTACTTCAGCTGCTGCTGCTGAACCGGGATTGCGCCCCATATATGATCAAGTCATGCTTTGGATTAACTTCTTTATTTTTGTCTTTTTGGCCGTTAAATATGGCAAAAAGCCCTTTTTAAACTTTCTGCAGGGTCAGAAAGACGAAGTGGCTGACCAGATTAACCGACTTCAAAAACAAAAAAATGCCTTAGAAGCGAAGATCAATAAAACCCACACAATGATAAAAGACAGCAGCGCGCGTTTTGAGCAAATCAAATCCAGAATTATGGAGGATGGCGAACGCTCCAAACAAAAAATCATTGACGATGCCAAAGCACAGAGCAAAAACATTATTGAAGTTGAAAAATTAAAAGCCACACATCGGATCACACAGGCAAAAGACCAGTTCATGTCTGATCTCGTAGATGAAGCCAGCGCACTGGCACAAAAAAAGCTGCCATCGGAAATAAATGATTCGGATCACAATAAATTACTGGACCTTTTCCTTTCAAATATTTCTGAAATCCCTAAACAATCAGCATAACGGTTTTATCGGCCTGTAACGACAATTAAGATATTATTTCAAAAAGCGGGAAACGGTTTTAAAAGCCGACTCCCGCTTTTTATTTAGGATTTTCCAAACCATAAAAACAAATACCATAATAATGATAAAAATCTTATGATCGCTTTTCTGACCACCGGAATAATAATCGGCCTGTCGGCGGGCATCGCACCGGGCCCACTTCTGGCACTGGTAATTTCAGAGACATTGCGCCATAACATAAGAGCCGGAACATATATTGCGTAATCGCATTTATTACCAGCTTCTACATTATGCTGGTGGGATCAAAAATAATTTTGGCTGTTATGACCGGCAAATCCCGGACATTTTTAAGCAGCGGGGCCTATATTTTTATCATGAAGGCACTGGGGATCATTTTATGTGTTTTTGCCGGACTTTTGTTCAGAGACAGCCTGCGTTACGTTGGCATATTATAATATTTCTGTAAAAAGAACCGGGCATGAATATCGCGGGTCGGAATATGGTGACCGGCTCTCTGACTTTATAAGATTGATCTTATTTCGATAATTTGGTAAATAAAAAACTTTTATCATTCCCGAAACAATTTAAAAACAAGGAGGCCCCCTTATGGAAGCGATTTTACAAAAAATATGGGAAATTACCACCATTTACGGAATTAAAGCCATCGTTGCTCTGCTGATTTTATTTTTTGGCCGGTTGATCGCCAAACTGGTCACAAAAATTGTTGAACGATTAATGGAACGTAACAAAATTGATTCGACCATCATCAAATTCGTCGGCAACCTCGTTTACATTGCATTAATGGCTTTTGTTATTATTGCCGCCCTTGGGCAGCTCGGAATACAAACCGCTTCCTTTATCGCGATTGTCGGTGCCGCCGGCCTTGCCATCGGATTAGCACTCCAGGGATCACTGGCAAATTTTGCCGCCGGTTTTTTGATGATCATTTTCCGGCCGTTTAAAGTCGGTGATTTCATCGAAGGGGGTGGTGTCGCCGGAACGGTTGAGGAAATATCAATTTTTACAACCGTCCTGAAATCCCCGGACAATAAAACGGTCATTATTCCGAATGCAAAAATCAGTAGTGATAATATCATCAACTGGACGACCAAAGGCACCCGGCGGGTGGACCTGGTGATGGGGATCGGTTATGCGGATGACATTGACAAGGCAAAACAAATTATGGCGGATGTTGTTGCCAAAGACGACCGCGTATTAAAAAATCCGTCTGCCCAGATTGCGATGGTGGAACTGGCAGACAGCAGTGTCAATTTTGTGGTCCGACCCTGGGTAAAAGCAGGAGACTACTGGGATGTTTATTTTGCCTTAACCGAAAACATCAAAAAAGCCTTCGATGCCAATAACATCAGCATTCCCTTCCCACAGCGGGATGTACATATGTATGAACATAAGGTTGAAGGTTAAAAGAAGGTTTAAGGTTTAAGGTTTAAGGCAGAAGGTAGAAGGTAGAAGGTAGAAGGAAAGTGAAGAACCTGGTGTCAGGTGTCAGGTTTCAGGATTAAAAAACTGATAGAATAATCACATCGCAGCCGGAGAATACCACTCCGGCTGCATTTTTTTTTATAAATAGAACATAAATCTTGATGACTGTGAAAAAAGCTCACCATTCTTAAAGTTTGGCAAGGCGCACAAAGACAGAGGAACGAGGCATAGCCTGCTACATTGAGCGAGCAAGGATGCAGTGCAACCCAAAACTAAAACGGAAATTGCGTTTTTTGCGCAGTCACTCTATTATAGGGAAATACTTCTCTTCCCCGTCCACTTCTCCAAATGTCCCACCGTTTTCAGAAGTTTCGGCGGCGGACTGAAACTGATGCCCATAATCCGCCAGTTAATAAACTCCATGATCAGGCCGCTTTCTTTGAGTGGTTCCAGGTAGGCAAAATCCGTTGTGGACGGCCAGGCTTTCAGCTGCCCCCGAACCCAAACCGGCAATCCGGAGTTTGCTGCTTTATCCGCCCAATTATCCACACCCTTGACCAGAAATCCCAGATGCTGCACTACAATGCGGCCGTCCGGGTCCAGACTTCGGGTGTAAAAATCAGATCCTTTTACCGGTTCCAAAAGCTCCAGCTCAATTCCTTCATGGTATGCCAGACCCATCTTTCCTGAAACACTGCGAGTCTCATCCTTTTCCCGCCAGAACACAGGAGATCCGGTGGCAATAAAAAACGGACCGAATCCCTGCTCTTCGAGCTTTTCAGCAGCAGCTTCCACATCCGGCACCACCAACCCCACCTGATGGACTTTTTCCAGCCCGTATTCTTTCATAAAACCCACAGCCAGATCATTTACCACGCCGGGAAAATCATCGGCTTTTAATAACTCATCAAAATACAGCATTTTTTGACCTCATATATATTCGATGGATTGTAGATCGACATTCCATTCCTGACAACATCCTGTTTGAATCGTCAGGGTATGGGTGCCGGGTAAGAAACCCGGCCTACACCCCCATAATAAATTAATTTGATAATCATGAGAGTTTCATAAAAAGATCAAGTTCAAGGCGCGCAAATCCTGAAGAATGAGGCGTAGCTTGCTACGTTGAGTGATGAAGGATGCAGCGCAACGCAGAAATTGGCTTTTTAGGGAACTCTCTTTTAAAAATCGGAAAGGTTCTGATAAAATATCACCGTCGCCGGGCTGGTGACCGTCGGATCCGTCACGACGTTAATACAGGCCGGTTTTCCGGATTCAATAGCCCGTTTAATAGCCGGAATAATATCTTTATCTTCCGTCACCAGTTCCCCGTACCCACCTAAGCCTTCCACCATTTTTTCATAATGCCGCATGCCCAGCTCTGCGCATGTGCACCGGTCCTTTCCAATACTCATTCCCTGGGAATGTTTGATCATCCCCCAGGCGCAGTCATTGTTGATCACACAAATAATCGGGATATCATGACGAACGGCCGTATCAAATTCCATGCTGTTAAACCCAAAAGACCCGTCGCCGTTAAGAACAATCACCGGCTTGTCCGGATGCGCCAGCTTGCCGGCAATGGCAAACGGTATGCCCGTGCCCAGACACCCCAACAAAGCCCCGGTAGGGACCAAAACGCCGGCCGGATGTGACGAAGTAAAACCGGCCAGCCCGTAATAAGCGGTGTCCCCGCCGTCAGCCACATAAAATGCATCTTCACCAAAAACTTCCATGATCTGTGCCACCAGGCGGTTGGGATGAATGGGATCTGACACGGTTTTGCGCTGCTCCAGTTCCGTGGTCAAAAAAGCGGTATACGCGGTTTTCAACTTAGTCATCCATTCGCCATGATCCCGCTTTTTCACCAGAGGAACGAGCTGGTCAAGCACATTTCCGCAATCCCCCACCAGCCCGACTTCCGAAGACCGGTTCCGGTCAATCTCATGCTCCTCAATATCAATACGAACCACCTTTGCGTCAGGAAATAACTTGGTGGCCTGCATCACCCAGTTGAAACGGACCCCGGCGGCAATGATCACATCTGCCTGGGGCGCAACAGTCATAACACCGGTAAACCCGCCATCATTAATTGACTGCGGATGGCTGTCCGGCAATGCGCCCCGCCCGTTATTTAACAACACAAACGGAAACCCGGTCTTTTCTATGAATTCTTTAAGCACATCCTGGCATCCGCTCAACCGTACACCGCTGCCGCCGATAAACAAAGGTTTCTTCGCGCTGTTGATAATTCCAGCAGCTTCTTTGAGTTCAGACGCATCCGGATGCGTGGATGATTTATGCGTCTTTCGAACCGGCATTTTCACGTCTTTCTCATCCACCGAGACAAACAAAATGTCCGGAGGCAATTCCAAAAAAACCGGACCCGGTCTTCCCATAGTTGCCTGGCGAAAGGCAATGGCAAGATATTCCGGGATACGTTTGGTTTCGTAACAGGTTGCACACCACTTGGTTATGGGTTTCACCACATCAATCTGGTTCATTTCCTGCAACGCACCGGTCAAATCATCGCGCAGCGGATGCCGCCCGCACAAAACAACCAACGGCGCATTATCTAAAAACGCATTGGCAATGCCTGTTAAGGCATTGGTAAATCCCGGGCCTGCAGTAACGAGACACACACCGGGTTCATTCTGGTAAATCGACCAGGCATGGGCCATCATGGCGGCAGCCTGTTCATGGCGTACATCAATGGTGCGGATATTATATTCCGTAAAGCCGTCTAAGATATTTTCAATGTGCCCGCCTGAAATGGTAAAGACCGTGCTGACATGTTCTACTTCCTTTAAATACTTTGCGACCAAGTGACCGCCGAATATTTCAGCCATGCGTTCCTCCTTATTGAATTGATCATTAACAATTAATTATTGATTATTGATAATTCATTTCAGCAATTAAAAATCCCAATAACTAATAATCAATTGCTAACTTATAATGATTAACAGTTAATACCTTTGAATCTCAGAAGCACTAACATCAACTTTAGTCACTTGAAATTTCTCTTTTTACATCACCAAAGCAATCGCATCTTCAAACCACTGTGCATAAACACTCATTCCCAGCACTTTGAGTTTACCATCGGCGGCAGCATTAAATGACGCATCTTTTTTCTTGCTCGTCATAACTGAAAATCCGGTTGCCGCGTCTTCCCAGACCAGGGCCACATCAAATTTTTTCTGGTCACCGGGCACAGAGGACAATTTGCCCTTATCAAAAATAAACATCCTGGCCCGCTGTCCGTCTTTCGTTTTTATCAAAATTTTTGCACTGATCTTGCTAATATATTTTTTAAACGCTTTGTTGGTCATAGAAGCGATTTTCAAAATATTATACAGCGCAAACAGCAGTACTGAAAATCTCATGAATGCCTCCTTCATGCTAAAATTGTTTATTGATTAAATGTCACAACGGTTTTCATCGCGCGGTTTTTTCCCTTACTCAAATTCACCTCGATCATCTGCTCAAATTCTTCCAGACCGAATTTATGGGTAACAAGATCATCTGCCCGGATTTTTTTAGCTTCCATTAACGCCATTGCGATTTCAAAGACATGCTGTTTTCTTCCGTCAAAATCAACATTGCCATAGGCATACACGCCTTTAATGGTTTGCAGCTTCAACCACAAGGGGGTTAAATCCAGCTTCACATCCCCGCCGATTCCCACAACACTCAAAGTCCCCATACCAGCCAACAGCCGCAAGCTCAGGTTCAGCGTGGAACTGATTCCCACCGTGTCATAAATCCGTTTAAACCCGCCCATTGGAATCTCCATGCCCAATAGGGGTTTATAAAATCTGGCCCCGGTAATCCGTGTCGTCTGAGCAAACACATCTTTGGACGGAATTATTTCATCTGCCCCTGCTTTTTTTGCCAGATCTACAGCAAAAGAAGACGGCTCCATCACAGAAACGCTGCAATCCGGAACAAGGGCCTTTATGGACTGAATCACCAGATTGCCGATGACACCGCCGCCTATTACCAAAACTTTTTCACCAGCTTCGGGCATGTTGTCAAATATGGCCTGCAATGCCACAGCCAGAGGTTCTGTCATGACTGCGGACTCAAGACTTAACCCCTCAGGAACTTTGTAAAGTTGGGACTTATGGGCGGAAAGATATGGGGCAAATCCCCCGTTCACTCCGCTGTTGATACCTAAAAACATACCCGGCGGCAAATTCCCTTCAGCAAAGTTTTCACAATTACTGGCGCGCCCGGCACTGCAAGGCCCGCATACCGGATCAATCCCCCGGGCTTCACATGGCAGCCCCGGATTAACGGCCACGATATCGCCTTTTTGAAAGCCCGTGACATTGCCACCGGTTTCCATAATTTCACCGACCATCTCATGTCCGATCACACAGGGAAAGGAGGTGAACGGGGATGCGGAAGGAGAATCATGCAACATGATCAGGTTCAGATCACTGCCGCAAAAACCGCAATACAAGGTTTTAATTTTTACCCAGTCCGGGGTAAGCAATCGGGGTTCCGGGACATCGGCAAGCTGAACGGTTTTCACCGGCCCTTTATAAAATACCTTGTTGCCGAAAAATGTTCGAAGTGTTTTGGCGGCGGCGAATTTGGGGACATTGACATTAAACTGTAGTGCTTTCATAGGCCCTCCAGACATTAATGATTATTTCTACCAAAAAGTACGAAATTTACAGCCTGAACTTACACGATTGAATAAAAATGAGTTTCAGACTTTTTTGTACTGCACCAGAGATGGAAAAAGAAATTTTAAGAGATGTCTACCTGATCAATTATTGCAATATATGAATAAAAGTTCATATTGTCAATAAAAATTATTAAGTTATAAATTCAAATATTTATATGGATTACATGAGCATATAATCACTTTATTTATTATTGACAACGATTCACACGATGACTATATTATGTTTCAAAATCGGGATAAAGGAGCCACCATGACAACAGTAAGAACCCCCCAGCAGCCGCGCAGCATCCAGACCAGAGAACGCATAATGAAAGCGGCGTTTGCTTTGTTCGCCCAAAAAGGAATTCACGGGACCAACTCCAAGGAAATCGTGTCAAAAGCCGGTGTATCCATCGGCAGTTTTTATTCCTATTTTAAAAATAAAAAAACCCTGCTGCTGGAAATACTGGATGAATATCTGGACCGGACATATCTGACGGTATGGAAAGATATGGAAAATTTCACCATCAATGAGCTGGACCGCAATGATATCAAATTTATCATCGAAAATGTATTTAAAGCATATGAAATCGCCCCCACATTTATGATGCAAACCCATGCCCTGCGATATTCTGACCCGGACATTAACCGGGTGTATGAACGTGAGCGAAACCGGGAAGTCACCCAGATCAGATACCTTCTTGAAAACAACAAACACCGGATGCGGATTTCAGATCAGGAGGCGGCCGCCATTATCATCCACAACACAGTGGAAAGTGTCGTGCATACCTCAAAATTTCTCGGACCAAAAATTGAAGAGCAACGGCTGATAAATGAACTGGCGGATATGATTTATAATTTTCTGCTGCATGGCAGCCAGGAGGAATAAAGATCGAAAAGATAAAACGTCCAACAATGACGGCTTCGTAAAAAGCTTTTCATCGTGACGATTCACCACTATATCAGAAAATAACTTGTCCATCATTTCAAGTATTTATGAATGAGTTATTTGGAAGCTTTTTACGAAGCCGTCAAGATTAGATTGCTTCCCCACCTGTTTCACCGGTACGCACCCGGATGACTTCTTCCAATGACATGACGAATATTTTACCATCGCCAATTTTCCCGGTATTGGCGGATTTCTTGATCGTTTCCAGCACTTCATCCAGCCGATCAGCAGGAATGACGATTTCAATTTTAATTTTAGGGATAAAATCAACCAGGTATTCGGCACCGCGATAGATTTCCTTGTGGCCTTTTTGACGCCCGTACCCTTTGACTTCCGTTATTGTCATGCCCTGGAGCCCAATATCACTCAGCGCCTGTTTTACATCATCTAATTTAAACGGCTTAATAATGGCTTCTATTTTTTTCATAATACACCTCACCTCCTGTATAAGTATTAAATCTATTTAGACAATTAAATAAAAAATGATCAAATTTCAAAAGCCCTTTCACCGTGCAGAGCACTGTCAAGCCCTTCGATTTCCTGTTCAGGCGCTACTCTCAACCCACCTGTAATAAATTTGGTTATGTAAACAATTATCAGGGTTCCCACTGCCGAAAAAGCAATCGTGGCGACAATTGATATAAGCTGTATCACCACCTGCTTAGGGTTTCCATAAAAGAGTCCGGTGGCACCTGAGATTGCCGGACAGGCAAACAAACCGGTGGCAATAGCCCCCCAAATCCCACAAAGGCCATGCACGCCAAAGGCATCTAAGGAATCATCATATCCCAATTTCAGTTTCAGGGTGGAGACACTAAAATAACCCAGCACCCCGGCAACCATACCGATAATCAATGACGCCTGCAGATTGACAAAACCAGCTGCCGGTGTAATGGCAACCAGGCCAGCCACAACACCCGATGCAATGCCCAAAACAGTGGGTCGTTTGGAGAAAAACCATTCCGCAAACATCCATGCCAGAGCGCCCATGGCGGCCGAGGTATTAGTTACTAAAAATGCCGAACCAGCCACACCGTCGGCGGCCAGCTGACTGCCGGCGTTAAACCCGAACCACCCGAACCACAACAAAGCGGCCCCAAGTGCGGTCAATGTAACACTGGACGGGAACATCGCCTCCCGGCCATATCCTTTTCTTTTTCCCAGCACCATGGCCAAAACCAGACCGGCCACACCAGCATTAATGTGCACCACATTGCCTCCGGCAAAATCCAGTGCGCCCATTTCGCCCATCCAGCCGCCGCCCCAAACCCAGTGGGCCACAGGACAATAAATCAGTGTTATCCATAGGGTTGCAAAAACAACCCATGATGAAAATTTCATCCGGTCAACAATAGATCCGAGAACCAGAGCAACCGTGATGCCGGCAAAGGTTAACTGGAACATTACAAATACATAGGTGGGTATGGAACCGGACACACTGTTGGCATCAATCCCGTTTAAAAATAAATGATTCAGTCCCCCGATCATCCCGCCGTGATCCGGGCCGAATGCAAGGGTATAGCCCCAAACCACCCAGATAACACTTCCCAGGCAATAGGACACAAATGTCATGGCAAATGTATTTAACAAGTTTTTATATCGGGACATGCCGGAATAAAACAGCGCAAGACCTGCCGGTGTCATCATCATGACAAGCGCGGTGGCGACAATCATCCAGGCGGTATCTCCCGAATCGATGACATCTACAGCAAAAGCAGATGAAATTGGTAATAATATCAGAATAGCTGTCAGAAGCATACTTTTTTTTGTCATTTCCCCTCTCCTATTAGAAAATATAGATAAAATACACCCAATACGCTTTTGCGTAAATTTATTCACTTGTTGGAACAGGCAAAATCGCCAGGATTTCTTTTTTAATTTGATCCACAGCTGCCGGGTCATCCACTTTTGCCTCATTCTCATCTCTGACATAAAAAATATCCACCACCTGATCCACTTTGGTGGCGATCTTTGACACCGTAATATTCAAACCCAGATGGCTGATGGCATCTGTCACCTTATAAAGTAGCCCCTTAAAATCATAGGAAAAGACTTCGATGATGGTATAAAAGCTGGAACCTTCATTGTCCACAACCACGCGGTTAGGACGGATAGCCACAAACGCCTCATCCCGCCTGCCAAGACTCTCTCTTTTGGATATTTCTGATTGAAGGTCCAGCTCACCCGCAAGGACGGCTTCAAGATTTTTTTCCACCCGCTGCCATCTTTCATCTTCAAAAAGTTGCTCGGGGGGCGGTTCAACTTTAAAAATATCCAGTGCAATGTCATTTTTCCATGTATGGGCCTTCACATCGAGGATATTGATATTATTTAATGTAAAGACACCGGCAATTTTTGAAAACAAACCGGGACGGTCTTTTGCGCAAATTGTCACGGTTCGGCTATTTAGCGCTGCATCATGTGCGACACTAAATATAAATGGTTTTCCGGAAAGACGTTTGTATAAATCAATATGCGATTTAATGTCTTCAACCGCTGTATAAAGAACATAACGATCTGACATTTCATCAAAGACCTTCCCACCATCACCTCCTTCAAAATCATCGCCAACATCCAGCACCGCTTTCCTTTTCTTTGCCATACGATTGACAACACTTATCGTTGCGAGCTCCCCTTCTTCAAGAACCCCAAGGACTTTAAGAAAAAAATCCCTGAGCAACGCGGCCGCCCAGCTATTCCAGGCCTTCGGCCCGGTTGCGATAGAATCGGCAACCGTCAAAAGATAAAGCATTCTCAACCGTTTGCCATCCCTGACCTGACGGGCACACCCAATGGCCGTTTCTTCATCATTAATATCCCGGCGGGTGGCAATTTTAATCAGCAACAAATGATTTTCAATCAAAAATGAAACCAGATCGATCTCCCGAGAATTATATCCCATCCGTTTTAACACAACCACCGACATGGCGGCTCCTGCGATTGAATGCCGTCCCTCCTGGCCTTTACCAATATCGTGGAGTAATGCCGCCAGCAGAAGAATTTTTTTACGTTTCAGCCCTCGGTATAATTTAACACAAAGCGCATCCTGTCCCGGGTCTTCCGCCGCGCCAAACATTTTTATCGTAAAGACCGTCTTCAGCAGATGACGATCCACCGGATACAGGTGATAGGCATCATATTGAATCCGATTAACAATCTTTTTATATTCGGGAATCAGGCGGATCAAAAACCCAGTATTCAGCATCTGTTCAAGAACATTAAACGTCGGCGCCGGCAAAATCAGTATATTTTCAAACAAAGTCCTTACTGACCCAGATGATCGGAACTGATCATCCACCAGATAATTAAATTCCCGGACCAGTCTTTCTGCTTCCCGACTAAGGGGTATTTTCAGCCGGGCACTCACTTCAAACATTTTAATCAGCATTTCCGGATCATTGAGTATGGTTTTCGGTGAATCAAAATTCAAGCGTTCCCTAAACAAATGGATTCCAGTGGTTTCATCAATTTTTTTAGCACTTTGCCGCCATTTACCTTTTTTCCCATACCCGAATTCAAATAAAAACAACTGGAGCTGATTTTTAATAAAAGTCATATGAGAATGAAGCTCCCCAAGAAATTTCTCAACCGCCGACTGGCCCTTTTTATCAAAAAACCCCATGGCCTCGGCCACCGGCCGCTGATGTTCAAAATAAAGCTGATCGCACGCTCGTTTTGTATGCAGATGAAGCTTGTTTCTGACATTCCAGATAAATGAAAGTGCTGCCATCAATTCATTGTATTCAAGCTGAGACATAACTCCCTGGAATTCCAAATCCCGGGTTTTCTGCAGATTATATTTTATTGAGGCGATCCAGCGCAGCGTATGATAATCCCTGAGGCCGCCTTTGCCTTCTTTTAGATTCGGCTGAAGCAGGAGAGTGGAGTCCCCAAAATCTTGATACCGTTCAATATTTCTTTCAATCAGCCAGTTCATTATCTTTTGAGAACTGCGTTTGACAATTTTTCGATGGACCTGATCTCTTAACTTGATAAACACCGAGGAGATTCCGCAGATAAACCGCGCATCCAGTATTGATGTTAAAATTTCATAGTCCCCTTTTGCCATGGAGATACACTCATCCAGAGAACGGGTGGCATAACCGACCACTATTTTGAGATCCCAGAGCGGATAAACAATTTCGCGAATCAACTCATTAGCAGCCGTCGGCACATGTTTTTGAAAAAGAAACAGCAAGTCCACATCAGAGTGAACGCACTGCTCCGATCGGCCGTAACCGCCAAGGGCGATAATGGCATACGGATTTTTTATAAAATCCATCTTAGGGCCGATATTGCTGGATTCAAAACAACTCTGAAAATAATTATCAATACACTGCGCGTGCTTTTTAAGCATGCCCGGCGTTTCATCCGAAGTTACCGGAGAGCAGAATAAGGATGACCGAAAGTCAGATAAAATATCTGAGTATGTTGCTGAGTATGATTCTGATGTTTGTTTTAATATATTCATTGTTTTCCTTTGCGTTATTATAAAGCAACATGCGTGCCAGTTTTATAAATTTATATTTTAATTATATTTATAGGTAGTTATACGATATACAAAAGCATCAATTCGCCCTATGATAATACAAAAATGTAGAACTATGCTACAAAAATGTTATATGTAAAAAAACAAACGGACCTCTTTTCTTGGCAGCGATCCTATAAACCAGTATCACTTATCATCAATGACAGAAAAGGGGATTTCCCCCGACCGCATCCTGGTAAAGAGCTTTTCATCGTGACGTGTCACCACTGCATGAGAAAACAACTTATCAATTGTTTCAAGCCATTATGAATGAGTTAGTTGGAAGTGTTCCCCCCGGCCACGTCCGGGACCGAGCCTATAAATAACTTTTGAAAAAATGGTTAAAAATTAAGTTAACACCTTGTTAATAATAGTTATTGATACATAATTTTTAAATGAAGTTACATAGAAGAAGACCAAGCGATGGCAGGTAAGAAATGCCCGTTTTTTTTAACAAGAGCAGGGATAACACGATGAATACACACAAATAGAAAAGATATACGGCCAAGGTGGAATTTGATCCGGAGGACAACATTCTGTTTGGCAACATTAGAGGCATCCGTGATACAGTCGGTTTTCACGGAGAATCCGTCGGTGAATAATAACCGGAAACCGCTTAAGCTGTTGCTTCTTGGATAGGTCTAACTTTTTCAATTTTTTTCATTCGCTTCGCCGAATGTAATGCTGTCCATAAATCATTTCGCTGCTGTACATTGAGCCAGAAATTTGGCGTATTGCCGAAGACTTTGGCTAACATTAATGCAGTGTCAACGGTAATAGACCGTTTACCGGTACAAAGTTCATTTACTGTCCTGCGACTAACACCCATCGCAGAAGCCAGTTGCCCTTGAGTAATCCCCAAAGGCACCATAAATTCCTCAGTGATCATTTCCCAACACTGACAGGTTGACGTTTGGTTAAAATCATTTTACACCTCATTTGTATGCATGATTATCAAGGTAAATGCCATCCGCCGCTCCACGTTCATCATCCCAAATAAAAATAATACGCCATTGATTATTCACACGCTGATCCTTACCTATTTTTCTGGCAGTGTCATTAACCTCCGTCACTGAATGTTCCATACGGTTGAGCAGGAGTTCAAGTCGTTTGTTCGGCGGTGCATCCGGGAAACGAGCTTGGGCCGTTGCAAGAAAAGGGGTAAATTGAAGTTCTGCCTTGTCTCGTTACTGCTCTGCTTTTTTCTTTTGGGAAGTCTCAAATTCTTCTCCAATATCTCCACCTTTTGGAATGTTTGGGAAGTGTGTGGCAGGCAGGCTCGGACCCCATTCAACTTACAATATCATAACAATTCAATAATTCTTCAGTCTTAATCTGCATATCTTTGGTGGGCCTTAAAACATCTCTTGCCAGATCTGATTTTGATTCAATAAGTTCTGCCAGGCGTTCTTCAACAGTCTTAAATCGATCATCCTTTACGATGGGATAATAAACTTTAACAGGCTTATTCTGGCCGATTCGATGGGCTCGGTCCGTGGCTTGATTTTCTTTTGCCGGATTCCAGGGCCGTGTATAATGTATCACGTGGTTTGATGATGTTATGTTCAATCCGACTCCAGCCACCTGGTGACCAAGGATAATGACATTAAACCCGTTTTTTTGAGAAAAGATATCAATTATTTGTTGCCGGTTATTGGTGATCTCTCCATTGATAATATCAGGCCAGATCCCAAATTTATCTCGGATATTATCCTGGAGCCCGCGCTGAACCTTTTTGAAGTCAGTAAATATAATTGCTTTTTCATCAAGCTGTTTGACCTCTTCAAGGATTTCGATCATTGATTGCATTTTTGGACAATTACCGTAACCAAGATTATACCCTTCTGCTTCTGGATAGGCGCAAAATCTAATCAGTCTGCCTATCCCCGCTAACATTGCCCCTCTGCCACCGGCTTTTGCCATGGCAGCAATTTCTTTATAGACCTCAAACTGTTCATCAGACAGACTGGTTTCACGGATTTCTATGATTTTTGGAGGCAAATCAAGGGTATCCTCTTTCATTCTTCTCAGGTAATACCCCTTTAAACTATCCAGCAGTGTATTGATTTTAGATTCACGCTCTTTATCATCACCCTCAATGATTGGACGTTCATAATCACGCCTGAAATCAGACCAGGAACCCAACAAACCCGGCTGAACAAAATCCATAATGCACCAGAACTCGATTAAACCATTCTCAACAGGCGTTCCTGTTAATGCGGCACGATGCTTTGCTTTTAGAGCCTTTACTGCACATGTTCGCTGAGTTGTAGGATTCTTGGCATACTGGGCTTCATCGCAAACCACCATATTCCAACTCACCGTTCCCAGTTGTGCCTGATTCCTCCGCAACGTATCATATGTCGTCACCACCACATCAAACTGGCTTAAATAGCTTTCATCAAATCTACAGCTTGAGCTATCACAAATATATGTTGAGAGAGTCCCTTTTGAGAATTGATTAATTTCACGCTGCCAATTAACGATAAGAGTTTTGGGAACAACTACTAGATGAGGCCCAATGAATTCACCTTCTTTCAGTTTAAGAAAATGCGCTATCACCTGGATTGTTTTGCCCAGCCCCATGTCATCAGCAAGAAGGCCACCTATTAAATTATTAGACAAACGATATAGCCACCGATACCCATCAAGTTGATGAGGATAAAACTGCCCGTTAAAAGCGTCTGGTGGTGCTATTTTTTCAATATCCAATGGAAGCTGATCATCAAGATCAGGAATTGTCTTCTTGTCTATAAACTCCAACAACTCTAAGTTTTCATAAATATCCAGAATCGATCCGGGCGGTATACGGTATGTGCCTCCCTCACTATCTAACTGATCCAGGGTGCGTTCAAATTTACCTGATAGTTCAGGATCAATACGAATCCAATTTCCTTCATGTAAAACATATTCATCACCGTTTTCTTTTGCCTGTTGTGCCAGTTTCCGGTAGGTTTCTTCAGATAAATTTCCTGGAGGAGAAGTTGAATCCTGACTATCAGCAGTATCTTCAGAGGCTGGCGACCAGTCATCAAGTTCGACACCGGGGATTCCATCAAACCAGCCGCCCTTATTTTTATTTACATGAATATATGGCCGGGAATTATAGACACGCGTTCGGATACCTTTGACACGCTCACTAAAAAGAGACATATCAAATCCCTCCGGAATAATCGTTTCCGGCTGGGTGAGAAGTCTTGGGACGTCTGATCCCTGAACAATTCCATTTTGAGGTAATTGCCTCAACTGATCTTTTAAGGGCTTTCCTAAAACCATCCGCTTGCGTTTCAGGCCTGGCATTGGCTTGGATATAACCGTCGGGATAATATTATTCAGTAAATCTTCTTCATTGAAATTAAACTTTTCGATACCTTCAATTTTAGGGATCAGTTGAATCTCATCAGGCGCGCGCTCTACCAGGTCTATTCCAGCATTTTCGGCAAACTCATAATCTTCATCAGCAATATAGCTATCAATTATTGCATCGGTGTTGATGGCTGCCTTCTTTACAGCAGCAAAATAAGACATTCTGTTATCAATATTATCCCAATCAGTATTATCACCCTTTGTTGTATTAAAAAGATCAGCCTGAGGTCTTGGAATCGGGACAATACAATCATCAGACAAAATAAATACACGATCATTTCGGATAGGATCATCCTCTCGCAAAGGCCCATGCACAGGATGAGATCCTTCAGCATATAAACGAAAATCCTTATCGCCCACATGGGAGGATGACGTAACTTCGATTTTTAGTGACTCTGGTGGAGGTATTTTTAGTGCTTCATATAGATCTGAGTCTTCTTTTTCCTCTAAAAAATCATACACAGAATAAGGGACTTTAAATACATTCTTTTCAGAAGAATCAAGCAATCCCTCAGCCCATAAACTCTCAAGCGCAGACCACATTCCTCCTTGGTTAAACAGACTGGTTAATGTCTCAGTGGTATTTGCATTTAACGGAAAAACAGGATCAATCTTTCCGGAGTATGAATACACAATACCCTTTTCAGTAAATCGGCATTTTAACTGATCCTTTTTTTTCAAACTAAATATTTTCATTTTTGAGCAATCAACTTTTCAATTTTTTCTGCTGTTAATATCTGCCAGCCATCCCGATGAATTATCCGGCCATCCCACCATGGCTCACTTTTTAATCTCGCTGTCGTGGATTTATTTTTAAAATAGCTTGGATTAGTCGCCCATCGTTTTGAACCACTTATAAACGAATTAAATACAATTTTTGGATATATATAGGCGGCGTTACCGACGTTTTTAAACTCAATGACACCAAATGTTCGAAAGGCCATTAAGAACCCATCCCCATCAAGAATTTTCTGAACATCCATCATCTTTGCTTGTTTTACATAAACTCTCCAAAAATCTGCACGTTCTCCTTCGAAGAAATCATCGATTGCTTTGAGCATCAACCAACTATGGAATTCTTCCCTGGCTTGCCCTGAAACATCATTCCAGAAACGATTCTCAGAAATGGAACTATTAGATTCAATAATCGGTCTGTCCCATTTTTTATTTATATAAATGATAATAGATTCATCCCAATTTTTAACGAATTTTAACTCATTCAAATAATTCTGCCCCATTTGAATGGAAGTGGAAGACTTAATTTCCGTATCGATGATTTCTAATATTCTTCCGGGTTTCTGTTTTCTGATATCTACGGCAGTGCCTTGCATTAAAAGGATTTGCCATGCAACTTCATAAAGTGACTCTTGCTCATTCAAAAAATGCTTTTTTAAGTACTCGTCAAAGTCAGGGTTTTCCGGAACTGTTCGATAGTCTTTTAATATCCCTCTCGTAAGATCACTATCCATCAGCCAGCGTATTGCATGGTTCGAAATCTTTGGGTGTTTTTCAATAGAATTGCCACCCTTTTCTTTTATCAATTCATTTAGCAAAAATTCCAATAAACGATGAGGATAATTTTTGATCAGCTTAAACCAGGCAACTGTGATCATGGTCACTTTGGGTCGCATCTTAACTGCATACGCGGCCTTATCTGCAATGTCACCTTCACGATCAACAGAAACGATCTCTAAACAGGCAAGCAGGCGTTTTAAATCAAAATGAAAAATTATTTTATCAAGGTTTGTAAATTCTACCTCAGAAAGCGTTTCACGGACTTCATCCACCACAGATTTATTAATTTTAGGAGTATCCCCCCTCCTCGAAGCATGCTCCTTTTGAACTCTTTCAAGGGCTTCAGCAAGTCTATGGGGATGGAATTCAATCATAATAATGTTTAACTGATTACATCTTTAAGTATTTCTAAAAATTGGATTAAGGCGTCTGTTTCATTTAACCGAATAATAATTTCAACCCGCCGGGCTTCTGCACACCTATCTTCTTCACAGCTCTCAGGAAAAATAGTCGCGGCATAACCTGAAGTGACAGATTTTTCTTTCAATATATCCAAATAAGGGGCCATGGCTGGCTCGGTTAAAAGAAATGACAAGACCTGCCCAGCCCGCTCCCTTGAAAACCAAGGGTTTCCGTTATTTTTGTCAAATCTGTCTGTGTGGCCTGATATTTCAATTATTTCAATTCGATCCAAAAATTTTGGATATCGATGTACGATTTCCATGTATTTGGGGACTGCCAGCCTTAGCGTACTCTTAGCCTCTTCACCGAGGTCTGTTTTGCCGAATCCGAATCGAAGACTTTTTTCACTGATCACCAACGCACCGGTTTTCGGATTCACTTCCACATTTTCAATATTTTTAAGTTCTTTTTCATTACATATTGCATCAACAATCTGCATCCATTCTCGCACCCCCTCAGTAGGCTTCACAAACCGATGACCAATATCCAGAAGAGTCATTACTGTTGTGAGAGCAAAGATCATCAAAAGCCCGGCCATCAAATCACTGTATGATGCCCAGAATGTCTCAGCGGTAGAGCGCTGATGATTTGCCCATGAATTGGTATTATTTTTAAGACCAGGGATCATCGTTTAACGCCCTTTCCGAAAAAACCTGCTGATTTTAGATGTCTCAGAATCTTTTTGCAGTTCAGCCCTTAATCCATTCAAAGATTTTGACATGCTATCAATAACTGACTTCAGGTTGTCTGCCCGAGGCAACACCTGGTCCATCATACCGTTAGATAATCCAGCTACATGCTTATCAATATCTGTGATACGCTTGATAATTTCCGGATCAAAACCATTAGAACTGTTTCCAGAAAACTTAGAAATATTTATAGTCATTTTTTCAAGCTGTGTACAAACAGCGGCCATCTTCTCTGCAAGCCCGTCACCATTGGATTTGGCTTTGGAATTCTCATTCAGATTTTCCAAAGCTCTGGTCATAGGGTTTTCCTCGCCCATTAACTTATGACTTTTCTGCAGTTCTTCCGTCAGTCTGCCGATCATATTACCCAGTTCTTCTATTGACTGCTGATTTTTATTTGCAAAAGATTCTACGGTAACTTTTATATTGTCATTAAAGCTTTCAATAAATTGATGAAGCGTGGATGCTGTATCTGCGATGCTTTCCGTACACGTTCCAAGGTCTTTTGAAGCATCATAAGCTTTCTGAATATTTTCTGCGACCATTCCCTTAGACGTTTCTCGAATGTCATTTAAGATATCTTTCTGATCAATAATTCCTTTGTTGATAGAATCCAGACTGTCATTTAGAGTCACAACAAGCCGAGGCATCTCCGAGATTGTCTCTCCAGCCTCAAACAAAGTTCCGCTGAAACGTTCCACAACTTCTGCTACTTTTCCGTCAAAAGAATCCAGTGCTTTGATCAAATTTTTGCTTACCCCCGTCGTCAGTTCTTCAACCGTTTGCCTGATCTGACTGACCAGGTGACTGGTATTTTCAGTAATCGTCTCCCATGCCCGATCCAGTTCTTCCCGGGTTCGGGTCATGGCATCGATCTGGGTTAGCATGGTTTGATTAAGGGTTTCCTGCCCTTCTTTGGCTGACACAGCAGACCTTTCAAGTAATTCCGCTGCAGAGCTAATATCATCTGCCGAGGCCTTGAGTTTTTGTGCAATGGACTCCAAACTATCCAGGCTCTGGCCAAGAATCTCACCCGCTCTGTTTGTTTTTTCAATCATCTCCCCCTGGGACTTTAGCTGGCTTTGCAAAATTTCACTGAATCCCACAAGTTGCTGTTTAATTTCGTGCTGGGATTTTGTTGTTTCTTCGATAATCTTGCTCATTGCTTCAAACTGGTTCTGAAAAGTCCCGGTCAATGTCTCGGAATACTGCTGCAGAACTTTGCCCATCGCTTCGGACTGTTTATCCTGGGAGTTTTCAAAGTGTTTTGAAATAATTTTGCTGAGTTTAACCAGGTTCTGATTAAATTCATTGGATAATTCTTTTTGCTGATTTTTATTATCTTCCATATACGCCTGCATCCAGACATGAAAGTCCTTCATAACCGGCAGAAAGTGTTCATCAAGGGCATCACCTAACTTTGAACTGATTGTTCCCGTAATTTGAGTTGCAACATCAGTAGCAAGCGTTTGAAGCCCCTGTTTAATCCCGGCCTGAAGTTCATAATGACGGCGTACATATCGTTCCTGTGAATTATAGGGGTAAAACCTGCATAAAATTGTATCAAGTGCCAGAAAAGAACGCTCAAGACGGCTGATCGCCATGCGATAAAAAAATGAAAATATTATGGAAAGCGCAATACCTGCCAGAGATGTAAGGAATGCCAGAGATAAACCGGAGATCAATTGCCCCACACCATCTTGCAGTGTATCCAGCTTGCCGAATTCAAGCCCCTGAAGTCCCAGAACCAGTCCCAGAAATGTTCCAAATATACCTAAAGCAACAAATATCCCGGGAAAAGCCTCAGCCAGTCTTCGGTTTCTAACTCCATCAAGCACGATTTCAGGAGTCAGAAATTCTCTGAGGCGAACTGGCATTATCGCTTTATCTTCATTTCTAGGCCGTGACTCATCCCATGCCACACAAAATGCTTCAAACCCATCTTTGGCCCATGATTTCTTTTTAAACAGGTTATCTTTGAGATAACTTCTGATACTTTTTAAATCCTGAGATTTTTTTTTAAAATTTCTTATTTTACGGTGGGTAACGATAAGCTGAATCCAGCGGATAGAAACTCGACCAACAATCCATAAAAAGAAAACGAGAAAAAGAATCAGCAAACCTGCCAGATAATTTTCTGTTATCCGAAGCATTTGGGGATCAATATCTTTGGGCGCGATCCATGAGATAAAAGTTTGAATCATATCATTGCTGCCTGTTTAAATGATTTTAATAAAAACAATTTGATACAAACAGTCATTCCTGACAATTAGAAAGAATAGCTCGTCAATCACGAGTAGACCCTCCGAATATATTGTATCACAAGAAAAATAAAAAAAGGGCACTCCATAAATAACTCAACGACTTAACACCACCACCGAAACAATCAATTAAAAGTAGCAGATCAAAAAATTTTCATCCTACAGGCAGCGGCAAAATCTTCCGGATAATGACCGTTAATCCACCGTAACTGCGCTTCACTGAATGCGCCGGGGGATTCCGGCAATCGCGGCAAAAATGAATACAATAAACGCTGATCGTTGTCATCCGCATCAAATGCTTTTGAATATTCAATACAAGTAATCATCTTTGCGCCTAATTTTTCCAGAATCTGGACGGCCGACAAAATCGCATGATCAATCGCACGCCGCGTTTTTAAATCTGCTTCAAGAATATTTCCAACAGGCTTGAGGGTCATCATCTGGATTTCCCATTGTGAGGTCTGAGCTTTGGGTACAAAAAGCATGACATGAGTGTCTTCATAAATGACCAGGCTGCGGTCCTTGTTTTTACCGTCCATCCGCTGATTATTGTATATCGCCTGGATATAAGTTTCAAAAAAATTTTGACCGGTCTGCTCCCGGTATTGACTGATAAAGTCAGCGATTAAATCCCCGCACGCAAAAGCAGACATCATATTGCCGGATTGGTCCGGATCGGCTGTCAAATGATCTGCCCGCACCGTCGTCGGCACCATGGCATACTGCTGATGAATCTGCTGATGAGACGCATGCAGCCGATATTGGCTGGGGGCATAGTCGAATCCAAAATTCCAGCCCCACAACGTGCGATTAAATTCTAAATTATCCCGCTTAAACGTCGCTTTCAGTGCGTCAACAATTTGCAGCCG
>Ga0307991_1000450_pt1 | contig 29642 bp, 26 predicted proteins | sample EllFjometagen131_FD_203146 | JGI IMG/M metagenome (GOLD analysis project Ga0307991, IMG submission 203146) | Marine microbial communities from Ellis Fjord, Antarctic Ocean - #131 | ecosystem: Environmental > Aquatic > Marine > Unclassified | place: Southern Ocean | collected 2014-10-08 | reverse complement strand
GCTGTCCTTTTAACCCTGATCTCGTTAGATTGCTTGAACCTGTTATCATTGTTCCCGGCATCAACCCATTTTGGTTTATTTCATCAGTTGTCTCAAATAAATACAATTTTGAATGATTCGGTTTTTTTGTTTTTTTTATTTGCAGAGTTCCGTTTTTTATTTTTTCTACGAATATTCTAAAAGCATCTTGTTTAGCTTCTGAATCGAAGAAATCAGTTTCATTAAAGAAGCTGACAAAGTTTTCATTGTAACTTTTCCTCATTTCTCCACGAGATTTGTCGATGTTATTTATTAGTTCAAATTCTCTGTATTTGTTCATAATATTTTTTTCGATATCAAGACCAATCAGAATTTTAACTTCTTTATCTTTTATTTCTTCATAGATTTCATTGAAACCTGAAAAATAGAAATAACCTACAAGCATATAAAGTCTTTGTGTTGTTGGTAAAATATCATTTATGACATTACCGAGTAATTTATCTTGGTTTGTAATAAACTGAGCCATTAGAACTTCCTTGCTTCTATTTTTTATTCAAAAACTAAATATTATTATCGCAACCTAAAGTCAAACAATTAGGTTAATACACTTTTTTACTTCTTTTGCCTGTAACATATGTACGCTGCGCCAATTGAAAATGTACACATAACTAACCTATAGTTACACTAAAAAAGTTCGTCATAACCTTAATGTCAGGTTCACCATAACTTCATCGTTTGCATCATTTCTACAAATATTTTATTTACTAATCCTAATTTGTAAAAACAAAACATAATCGTCAATTAGAAAATATTTAAGCAAGGTGAAATAAATTTGAGGTTCGGGATTCGGGGTTTGGGTGACGAGTAATATTCCGTCATTCTGCGGAGTCACAAATTTTCGTAGAAAATTCTCTTTCTACGGCATCTATTGCTGTTACTCTTAATGAAAAGTATAAGTTTGTTCATTCGTAATTCGTAATTTATAATTTACAATTCGTTCTATCCTTCCTTAAAAGAGCAGCGTAAAAGATACGTCAGGATGACGAGATAATAAAAAAAGCCGCTCTCTATCGAGAACGGCTGTAAATTTATCAATACGGTTTTATTAAGCTGACTGCTTTTTATTTTTGTCCTCATAAGAGAAGACCGGATCAGTTTTACCAAGCACAACATCGCCGGAGATAAAACACTCTTTTAAATTGTTTAACTCGGGAATTTCATACATGATATCGAGCATAAATTTCTCCATTATTGCTCGTAATCCACGGGCTCCTATTTTTTGATTTATAGCCATATGAGCAATTTCTTTAAGAGCATCAATTCCAAAATCAAGTTTTACATTTTCAATTTCGAATAACTTAGAATATTGTTTGCAGATAGCATTTTTAGGTTTGGTCAGAATTGCGATAAGAGCCTCTTCATCAAGTTCATGCAACGAAGATGTTACCGGAATTCGACCGACTAATTCAGGGATAAGACCGTATTTAACAAGGTCGTTTGGAATTGTCTTACTAAAGAAATCCGGGTCAATATCCTTTTGGGAAATTATGTCAGCATCAAATCCTACAGCTTTTTTCTTTAGTCTATTTTGGATTACTTTATCTAATCCGAAAAATGCACCACCTGCGATAAACAGGATATTCTTTGTGTCCATTTCAATAAATTCCTGTTGCGGGTGTTTCCTGCCGCCTTTTGGAGGAACATTTACTTTTGCACCTTCCAGTATTTTGAGTAAAGCTTGCTGTACGCCTTCACCCGAAACATCCCTGGTTATCGATGGTGTCTCAGATTTTCTGGCGATCTTATCGAGTTCATCAATATAGATAATTCCTTTTTCAGCTTTTTCTACATCATAATTTGCATTCTGAAGGAGTCTAACAAGAATATTTTCTACATCTTCACCAACATAACCGGCTTCTGTAAGTGTTGTGGCATCAGCGATAGCAAAAGGAACTTTTAGAATACGAGCAAGTGTTTGAGCGATAAGTGTTTTACCGGAACCTGTTGGTCCGATCATCAGGATATTGCTCTTCTCAATATCAACATCACTTTCTGGATCTTGCTTAAAAATCCTTTTATAATGATTATATACAGAAACTGAGATAATCTTCTTTGTTTTTTCCTGTCCGATTACATATTGATTTAGAAGCTCATGGATTTCTCTCGGTGTAGGCAAGATAAAGTGATCCATTTCCTTTTTTTTGAATTCAGATTCGACGATCGTGGAACACATTTTTATGCATTCTCCACAAATATTCCCATTTATTCCTTTGATAAGATATTTTGTTTCAGTTTCAGATCTACCGCAGAATGAACACTTGTTTTCTTGTTCCATCTACTCTCCCGATTTTAATGCTATAATTGAATCTTTTCTTGTTGAAATTACTTCATCAATAATCCCGTATTTTTGCGCTTCTTCAGGACTCATGAAGAAATTACGATCGGTATCTTTTTCAATTCTTTTTAAAGGTTGTTCAGTATGTTTATGGAGCAGGTTATTTAGTATTTTTTTTAAGTGCAGAATTTCTTTTGTCTGAATTTCTATGTCGGAAGCTTGTCCTTGAACTCCACCCAAAGGTTGATGTATCATTATCCTGCAATTTGGAAGGGCAAATCTTTTACTTTTTACACCTGCTGCTAAAAGAAAAGCACCCATACTGGAAGCTTGTCCAATACAAATCGTAGAAACATCAGGTCTGATATACTGCATCGTATCATAAATGGCAAGTCCGGCAGATACAGAACCACCGGGGCTATTAATATACATAAAAATATCTTTATCAGGATCTTCTGCTTCGAGATGTAAAAGCTGTGCTATTACAACGTTAGCAACATTATAATCAATTGGTGAACCTACAAAAATAATTCTATCTTTTAAAAGACGAGAGTAAATATCATATGCTCTTTCAACTTTTCCATTCTGCTCAACTACGATAGGTACGTATGCCATAATAACTCCCTTAAATTACTTACTTGTCACTTTCTTATTTTCTTTTGGTAAAGCTACAAATTTCGAACTTTTAGTAATAAGTTCAATTATTTTATCTTCTTCTGCTTCATAAGTAAAATCACTGCTTTCTATTTGATTCTTATATATCTTTTTGTACTTTTCAATATCCATTTTTAATTTACCAGCAGCAGTTTTTATTATCTCATCTTTTTCTTCATTAGAAATTTTGATTTCTTCAATCTTCTTGATCTCATCCATAAGATAATGACCTTTTAGATTGAATTCAGCAACACTCATATACATACTGGTCATTTGGTCGAGTTCCATTTTATAAGCTTCTGCATATGGTTTTGCCATATTCTCAGCAACTTGTTTTACGATAGATTGAGGAAGTTCAAATGAGTTCTCATCAATTAGTTGAGCAAGAACAGCAGTTTTTGCATTGTTTTTATTATCTTCTTCAATTTTGCTTTTGAGTTCTATTTCTATTTTGCTATTCAGATCTTTCAAAGAATCATATTCTAAGTCTTTAGCAAAATCGTCATTAAGTTCAGGAATATCTTTTCTTTTTATAGTGTTGATCTTCACAAGAAAATCTCTGTCTTTAATGTTATCATCTATGTCCACATCTTCAGATTTCTGTGATTTAGTAAATAGTTTTGTTTTAATCTCATCATCTACTTTTAAACCAGCAAGTTTAGTATTAAATGATTTAGAATATTGGTTTTCTCCAAGTACAAATTTTCTGTTTATTTCTTTTGTTACTTCATCATTTTCATTCAGGAATTTTAAAGTAGCATCAATGATAGTACCTATTTCAGCAATTTCAACAGGAATCTCAGTAGCCATTTTATATCTATATTCGTCTAAAGTTGCCTCAACCATCTCTTTTTTAAATTTAACTGGTTCAAATGGAATCTCTAACCCCTTATATTTTTTAACTTTGATTTCTGACATCACTTCGTAATTAAATTTAACTATAAGATCATTTCCTTTTTCCCATTCAAATTCAGAAGCTTCACCCTGGTTAATAGGATGTTCTTTTTCTGCATCGATCGCTTCTTTATAGTAATCTCCTAATTTTTGATTGTAAAATTCATCTTTGATCTGTGGACCAAATGATTTTTCAATCATTGAAAAAGGAGCCTTACCTTTACGGAAACCGGGAATAGAAACAAAATTTTTGAATTGATTCACAATTTTATTGTAATCTTTTATTACATTTTCAGATTCAATTGTAATTGTAAGTTCTCTAACGCATTGACTGATTTCTTTGATACTAGTTTTCAATTTATCTCCTTAATCTCAAAATAAAAAATATGGTGCGAAAGAGGGGACTCGAACCCCTACGAGATTTCTCTCACTGGCTTCTAAGGCCAGCGCGTCTACCAACTCCGCCACTTTCGCACAATAATAATTATTGCATTTCCTGATACATTTTATTGTATTTATCCATCAACTTTTGGTCATTTAGTTCTTTAGAAGCATTATACAACATTTGTACAGCTTCTTTGGAAGAATTATCAAGATTATACCACATTTCTGCATACTTGATGAGTTCATCAAATTTCTTTAATCCGTACAATTTGTAGCTGAGGGTTGTAACATATATCGGGTTATCTATTGTTCCATCTACGAAATCAATATCAACAGCCATTTGCAGATAATTTGTAGATGCTTCGTTATCATTTAATGATAGTGCAATATTGCTTAATGTAACAATAATATTCATGTTTTTAGGATCGAACTCTAACGCTTTTTGGAAAGCACTGTAAGATAAAGAATCATTACCAGCATTCTTATATGCAAGTGCGGCATTGTAAAAGTCACTGGTATTTGCAGTATCATTTTTTGCTGCTTCTAAATACCAGTTACCCGATTCAATAAAATTACTTTCATTAAAATAAAGTGAAGCTATTTTCTGTTTTGCAAAAATATCTGTTGGGTCAAGTTCTGCCGTTTTAATAAAGTATTTTTTGGAGTTTTCTATATCGTCCAGTTTCTCATAGCACAAAGCCATTAATCTGTATGTGATCGTACTATCAGGTACAATTTCAGCAATATTTGTAAATATTTCAATTGCAGCTTCATATTCTTCTGATTTGATTTTCAGTTTACCGCTATTCACCATCTTTATTATACAATTATCCTTGAATTGTTCAACAGCTTCAAGTTTTTCTTCTAATTTAGGCTTTTTGATATTCTCTTTAAAGAATTTTTTTGCTTTCTTCTCATCGGTTAATTTAAGTTCTTCATATTCTGCAAAAATCCCATTGATCACATCAATTAATCGAATAAAATATTTACGGGCTTCAGGATAATCTGTTTTAATGTCGTAGTAGATTGCTGCAATGTTATTAAGTGCATCAATTTGATTAGGATTTTCTTCTAAAACCAACTCATATAGTGGAAGTGCTTTCTCGGTTCTGTTACCTCCTAAATGCATATTGGCAGATCGCAGATTCTTTTTACTTTGAGCAGAAAGATCTTGTGATGCAGTCAATAATGAGGTACCCAAAATAGAGATAATCCCAGTTAAAATTAATATCTTCTTAAAATTTTTCATTTCTCCTCCGTTTATAATATTTAAATAATATATTATTCAAAAGCAAATTTTTTTATAAGATTTATAAGTCAAGTACTTTATATTCTTCCAGAATAGAAAAGAAGGTGACTAAAAGCCACCTTCCATTAAAATTAAATTGGGTTTCTAATTTTCTAAGTCAAATGGCATAACGGCTTGCAATGGATCATTTTTAATTGATTTAAATAATTGCCAGGCTTTGAGTATACCTTTATCTTCATTGATCTGGTTAGAAAATACAGTCTCAGCAATGTCTATATCCAATTTATCTTTAATGATCTCTTCAAAGAAATTCTTTTGTTGTGGATAATACTTGATTGTGTACTCTTCAATGCTGCTCAGTTCGGCAGCTTTCTTTATTGCATCATTGATCATTCCTGTTTCGTCTATTAGCTTGTTCTGCAATGCATCTTCTGCAGACCATACTTGACCTTGAGCTATCGGCTCAACATCATCAATAGGGATTCCTCTACCATCGGCGACCCTCTGCTTGAATTCTAAATATGTTTCTTTGATACTCATACGTAATGAATTGATCATAGATTCATCCGGTTTTGAATAGATGCTCATTGCATTAGAAAATTTCCCTTTAGAAATATCTTGTTCATGAATCCCAATATTATCTGTTAGTTTAGAAATATTAGGTAGCATTGCAACAACTCCTATAGAACCGGTTATAGTGAATGGATCTGCAAAGATGTAATCAGATTCTGCAGAGATATAATATCCTCCTGAGGCAGCGACATTTCCCATCGATATCACAACAGGTTTAACTTTTCTTAATTTCTTTATCTTAGCATGGATGATTTCGGAAACAAGTGCACTACCACCCGGGCTATTCACGCGAATCACAACTCCTTTTATCTCATTATCCTTCTCAATTTTATCTAATATCTTATTCAGTTTGGCAGCGGTAATATTTTCTGTACCAAATCCTTGTGATTGCATCACAATTCCACCTTGAGCATAAATAACAGCAATATTAGATTTAGATTTTTTGAATGTCGGTATTTTATATTTGGAAAGAGAAACAAGATTTTTTTTTGTAACACCTAATTCATTATACAAGTCTTCTTTATGGATAAGTTCATCGACCAAATTATAATTGAGTGCATTTTCCTGATTAATAAATAATTCTTCTCTATTTTCATAAATATTTGTTATTTCATCAATTTCAATTTCACGGTTTTTTGCTATTTTTGTAAGAACTGAATTATAAACATTTAAGAATAATCTATCCAAATTCTTTCGAACCGGTTCAGATAATTCGTTTCGTGTATAAGTTTCACCAGCACCTTTGTATTTTCCAGCATGGATTACAGTGAACTCTACACCGATTTTATCTAACATATCTTTATAAAAAAGTATCCCACTGCCTACTCCGGTTAACAGTATTCCGGCGGACGCTGAAGGATTGAGGTAGATTCTATCAGCAATAGTTGTGAGGAAATAATCTCTGTTCATGCCCATATCAAGATAAGCATATATTTCTTTCCCAGTGCTTTTAAAATTTTCTAAGGCACTCATAATCTCATGCAGGTTAGCATAACCGCAGGCAATGAATTTTGGTTCGAGTAAAATTCCTTTGATCTTATCATCTTGAGCAGCTTTATTGATTTTGTGCACTATTTCATAAACTGATGTTTTGTTAGCTGTTAGTGAACCAGAGAATGGATTATCTTCAAGTTCGTTATAATCAACTATTTGACCACTGATATCCATTCTTAACCAAGATCCGTCAACGATCTTTTCTATCTTAGGTTTTTGGAATCCCTTTCCTATACTTCCAAATATTCTGAACATACTGAATATCATAATAATTATGATGAGTACGGAAGTAAGACATCCAAACGAAAACCATTTTGATTTCATAATTAACTCCTTTTTTATATTTTTTAATTAATATTTAATTCTTTTAATTTTCGTGATAAATTACTAACTTGAAGATCAAGAGCTTTTGCGGTTCTAGATATATTTCCGTCATTCATTTTAAGTTGAATTGAAAGATATTTTGTTTCAAATTTCTTTCTCTTTTCTTTTAGTGATAAAGTTTCATTCCAAAAGTTGGAATCAGGTTGTTTTGCAATTCCGAGGTTTTTGATATCTTCAGGTTCGATAATAACTTTTGGAACAAGAATGTACAATCTCTCAATAAAGTTCTTTAACTCCCTGATATTGCCCTTAAATTCCCAGGAGCGAAATTCTGAAATCGTTTTCGGTAAAAATTCTTTTTGTGGGAGCTTTAATTCATTTGAAAATTGATTTGAAAAATATTCAATCAATATCGGTATATCTTCCGGATGTTGACGTAGGGGAGGAGTTGTAATGGGAATCACATTCAAACGATAATAAAGATCTTCCCTGAATTCTCCTTTTTGCACAAGGTCTTCAAGATTTTTATGAGTGGCTGCAATAAGCCTAATATCTACTTTTTGTGTTTTATTACTTCCAACCCGTTCGAATTCACCTTCTTGTATCACGCGCAGTATCTTAGATTGTGCCTTAAGGCTCATATCTCCGATCTCATCAAGGAAAAGCGTTCCGCCATGTGCTTGTTCAATCTTCCCGCTTTTGCTGCCCACAGCTCCCGTAAAGGCTCCCTTTTCGTAGCCAAATAACTCACTCTCTACAAGTTCTGTTGGAATTGCAGCAGAATTGAATTTAGCGAAAAGTTTGTCTCTTCTATTACTTCTATGATGAATTGCGTAAGCAACAAGTTCTTTACCTGTTCCGCTTTCTCCTCTAACCAATACTTTTGAATTACTTGCAGCAATTCTATCAATGAGTGATAAAAGTTCTTTAATACTTTCACTGTTTCCAATTATTTTGTATTTATCATTTTCATTAGTTTTTAATCTGCAGTAGTCTTTAGACATATTTTGAAATTCAAATGCTTTTTTTATTATGATCTTAATTTTTGTAAGACTAAGAGGCTTTTCGAGGAAATCGTAAGCTCCATACTTTATTGATTGTACGGCTTCCTGAATTCCACTATGACCTGAGATCATAATTACAATTATATCTTCTCTGATTTTTTTCATTTTTTTAAGTAGATCAATTCCGTTGGCTCCATCAAGCCGAACATCAAGAAGAACAATATCCGGTGTCATACTTTCAAACTTATTCATTCCTTTAGTGCTATCGAGTGCAAAATCACAATCATATCCTTCATCTTCTAAAATGTTCTTTAAGGTTAGGCATATATTCATTTCATCATCAATAACAAGTACTTTCATCTATTTCTCCTGGATCTTGATAAATCTGTTTGGAATTACAATTTCAAAACAACTGCCTTCATTTTCTTTACTCGTCACGTTTATTCCAGAATTATTTACATCAACTAATTTTTTTACTAATGCAAGCCCAAGTCCAGTTCCTTTTTTCTTTTTTGTGAAATATGGTTCGAATATTTTATAGATATCCGTTTCATTTATTCCCTTACCTGAATCAGAAATACTGATCACGGTATTCCTATCTTTTCTTGTTATCTCAATATGAATTTTGTCTTCTTTTGCAGAAGCATCAATTGCGTTTTGAACAAGGTTTGTAATGATCTGGTAAAAATGTGTTCGATCAAATAAGATTGTACAATTCTCTCCAGAAACTTCGATTTCAAAATTATGTTTATATGAATCAAGAATCTCGTCAACGATTGATTTTGGATTAAATTCAGAGAATTCCGGATTAATGTTTTTTGCAAAATTAGAAAATGAACTAACCAGAAGTTTTAAATTATTGATTTCCTGATTAATAATACTGACAGATTCGGGAAAAATCTCATAGAATTTTTTATGATCATGATCATATTTTTCTTCAAGTCTTTGAATTGAAAGCTGAATAGGGGTTAGTGGGTTTTTTATTTCGTGAGCTAAAATTCTTGAGAGTTCTTTCCACATTGTATCTTTTTCGGCTTGGAGTAATTTTTTTTGAGTGCTGTTTAATTCACGTGACATACTATTAAATGAATGCTTTAATTCGCGAATTTCTTTTATACCGGTTTCCGGTAAGTAAACAGAAAAATCACCATCACGGATCTTGCCTGTTGCTTTTTGTAATTCACTTAATGGTCTGGTTATTTTATATAAAAACGCAATGAAAATTATTACTGATAATACCATCAATAAAAGTAGATATACCATAGAGTAAATCTGAGCTTCATGTTTCATCATTTCGGCATCAGCCAGATTTTGACGGAAATTATTTAGTAATTCACGTGCTTTGCTACTGTCTTGTTTTGTATTAAAGGTAAGCTCAGATATAGATGTATCGAATTTCATTTCAGTAAATAATTTATTCGATTGCTGATATTTTTTTACAAAAAAGTTATTAATAATAAATAAACTTGTTAGATATAAAAGAAGAAACAGAAAAATTACGCTGAATCTTATTCCAAAATTAATTTTCATATTGCTTACTTGCTAAATTTGTCGTAAGCTGAGGCTTACTGAATTTCCATAACATCATAAGATCAAAATCTTTATTCAAAGCTATTAAGCGAATCTTTGGAAGATGTGCATTCATGGTAATTGTACAATCTTTAATGTTCTCATCCTTAAAACTGTATTCAATATTCGAAATAATGATCTTTAATTCATCGTAAGAGTTTGTTGAGAAAGATAAATCTTGGTCTTCAAGCTCGATACTAAATAGTTGTGTTAATGGATCAAAAATAATAGAATGTCTAAATTCTTCTTCATGAATTACTGAACCCTCAAAATCAATTATTACATTGAAAAAAATATCTATGATCTGTCCGGATTTGAATATCTCTTCAAAATCGTTTTCAAAAGCATTTTCCAGTTTGCATTCAAGGAACATCCTGTTTCCCAAAAAAGAGGTGGTATAATTAGAAAAAGCGGCTTCATTTCCCTGGTATGAAGAGAGAAGCAACATTGAAAATGCAGCTAAACCGCTTATGACTTTTTCTGCTAGTATCTGGAACATTAACTCCCTCCCACAAAAAAAGAGTCTTTAACCGAACAAACGGTTAAAGACTCTTCATAATTTGTCAATAATTAAAATCCGAACCAAGGTCCTATAGAAATTGTATATCCTTGATAAGGTGTTTCTGGAGAATTATTGATTTCAAAATTATCTTCACAAGAAACAGCATCCCATCCACTTGTATAAGAATGTGAAAGCATATATCCACCTTCAGCGCGAATACTAAGCCAATCAATAATTCTGTACATCACTGTAGCTTTAGGTTGGAACATAATGTAGTTCTTCTCGATCTCAATTGCATTATTTAAAGTAGAATTCATATCGTCATCTAAATCTTCCCAATCATAAGCACCATCAGTTTGTGAAATTTGAAGATTATGACCACCCCAACCGAGCATAAATCCAAATGATGTTATCAGATTCTTTGTGATTGCAAGACGTTTATCCAGAGTTACACCACCATATCCGTTTGTATATAACATCCTACGAGTAACATCGCTAATCCCGTCACCATCAATATCGTATCCTTTCTTCTTGTCAATTGAATATCCAGCACCCATTCCACCAAGGAACCAGCCTTTTCCCATATTGCCGTTTCCACCACCACCGTGCATGAGAATTCCTTTTTCATCTAAACCGTTGAAACCATATGCATCCAAAATATAATTGATATCATCAAACTTATTATCATCAACAAACCATACTGGTATCCAGCCACCTCCGCCAGAACCGACTGATAATTTTTTCTTCTTCTTAATCTTCATGCCGTCTTTAGTGATAGTAATTTCTTTAGGTTTAAGTGTAGCCAGTGTAAGATCAGCAATAAAGATCTCTTCATCTCTATAAATTTTAACTTTAACTTCATCTCCAATGTTTTTACTTCTGATAAGCTTCACAAGATTACTTTCAAATTTGGCTTTCTTACCATCGAATTCCATGATGACATCACCTTTTACAATTCCAGCTTTTTGTGCCGGACCATCTTGAGTAACACCAGTGACATAAACCCCATAACAGTAAGGATAGTGCATTTTGTATGCATCTTCAAAATCCATATCAGATAAGAATATACCCATTCTAGGTGCATCTTCTGACGTTTTACCGACAAGAATATTGATATTAATTTCATTCATTACCTCTTCAACTTCTTTCATTGCAGAGTCAATTTCCAGTTGAACTTCTTCCATGTTCATTTCCTTTTCAGTTTGCACTTGTGCAAACAAGTTTACCGAACTAAGAAATATAACTACGATTCCGACTAATAAGATCTGTTTCATAATAACCTCCATTTTAATTTGTTTTACTTTTAGATCTCTTTATAACATTCATTTTTTTTTCTTTCCATTTACTTACTAGATTTTTCATTTTTTGCCTCCAATTAGTTTTTGTTAGATGCAAATGGTGTGCCAATCATTGATAGTGTAGCATAAATATCTGGATATAAAAGAGTTGGACAATATTACGAATAAACTATATAGGATTAATTCTGATAAATTTGATAATAAGAGGAAACTTTGTTTATCAAAATGATAAATAAAAAGGTTAATTTTTTTTATTTTTTAGTATTTGCAAATTATTATTCAATCTTGTTTTCAACATTCCTAACAAAATCACAGCAGTCATTCCCAACTCGATTAGAAATCTTCCTTTCTTATGGATTCCCGTTTTCACGGGAATGACAGAAAATCAGCACTGACATTCAAAAGAACACTGTCATTCCCAACTCGATAGGAAATCTCTCTTTCTTTTTAATGGATACACACTTCTACGAGGATGACAAAAAAATAATGTTGAATTATTCTTGCTTTTTAATTGCATTGGTAGGGTAGCCTTTATAGGCTCCATTACCATTTTCACAAATTCCACAATCGATACATTTATCAGCATCAATAATCGCACGACCGTGGATCATTGAGATCGCATCGGTGGGGCAGACGCTCACACACAACTGACAGCCGATACACATTTTTGGGTTTACATGAAAATGCCCAATTAGTTTTTCTTTCTGCCATAATGGATAACCCGTAAGATCTCTCAAATCAACAATGGAACTATTTGTATAAATGCTATAAACATCGATCACCTCATCAATAATTACACCCTTTGCTTTGAAGTGTTCTTTAGATACAAGTATGATTTTATTTTCTTCTAAAAATTCTTCAGGAGCTAAATTCAATTGGAAGAAATCTCCATCAGAAATAATAAACCATTCACCACCCAAGTTTTTGAGATTTCCTTCAAAAATCTTAAGATCTGGTTTTTCCGTAGAAAATAAATCAAAAGAACTTATAATTAAAATTATAAAACTAAAATAAAAGATTAAACTTTTTTTCATAAATGTATTTTTTAACCGCAATTACAACCACATTCACAATTTGAGTCATTATAATATCGACAAATATATGTAGTTGCTTCTTCTGTTTTCACTTTAAATTTCTTTTTGGATTTAACAATAAATGAATCATATTTTCCATACTCTTTCCAGCAATCACAATTGGGTAATTGTACTTTAAGTTTTCCACTAATAACAGTCATAACTTCCATTTTAGAAGTACCAAATTCATATTCACCTTTTGCCATAACCCCGATAGTTGCATCACTTTCAGTATCTTTAAATGCTATAGACTTTACTTTCCCTTCAAAATATTCATTTGTTTTAAACATTATTTTTTCTCCTTTATTTTACACATTTTATAAAACCAAAAAAAGTCTTTCTGAGGAAGTCTTCGTAGAATATTCTCACGAAGAATCTCATTGATTAGAAAACTTTTAGAATGAGATACTTCCAAAGAACAGCGTGCAAGATTCGTCAGGAAGACAAAAATTATTTCAATATTTATTTTTTTATTTTTCTTCAATTTTCGGGTCAAGATTTTTTTTTGCTCATTTATAAACTATTTTGAAGTGTTGAATATATTACTATTTGGAAAGCTATCCACCACTAATTAAATGAATAACCTTCACGTCAGCATCAACAGGGATAAGAAATTCATCGTAGTTAGCTTTGTTAACCAACTCTCCATTTACTTTCACAACCAGCATTCTAAAAGTGTAATTCATGATCTTTAGAATTCTAATTATTGTCATATTTTTTTCCCAATCTATTATGTTATCATTTACTGTTATTTTTTTCATAATTTTATTATCAGCGTTCATCCATGTTCATCTGCGGTTGGTTGTTTTCATTTAAGATCAATTCCAAAATAAGGTTTGCCTGCATATTGGCAACAATTCCCACGCGGGGAGCCATAGGAGAGATGCCTGTTTGCAGGTTAGTTTTTTCATCTCCGCAAATGTAGAGATTATCAACTTTTCTTGTATGAAGAAGTTTATTCTTTCCCCAGCCAGATATTCCTGAAGCTGCAATAATGGGTTTATTTGGAAAGTGAGTAAGCCAGGTTTCGATCAGCATTATTTTCATTTCTGCTTTATCAAATGCTTCCACCATGATATCCACATCTTTGTAGATGAAAGGGATATTCTCCTCGTTCAGTTTGATCTCATGCACATGATATTGGGTAAATGAACTGATCTTATTCAGGTTTTCCAAAAGAGCTATCACCTTTGGTATTCCTATTTGATCTATAAAAAATTGCTGTCTGTTCAGGTTGGAAGGTTCAATTTTATCGAAGTCAGCAACGATCAATTTACCAATTCCTGCTCTTGCAAGTGAAACTGCAATATTGGAACCAAGTCCACCAGCACCGGCAATTCCAATTACAGCTTTCTGTAAAGTTGGAATTATCTTTGGATCGTGTGCTGAAAAAAATTCTTTTTTATTCATAATAAGAAAAGGGGCGAAAACGCCCCTTATATTTTATTAACTTTATTGTAATGGTTCAACGATTTCCAGAACTTCCGGTAAATCCATTCCAAGATCTTTTAAATGTGAAATTTTTGGAACTCCGTTCTTAGTCCAACCCCGGCGCTGATAAACTGCATCAAGAAGTTTTTCATACTGTCCTTCTTTATATTCACGTAAGATCGCAACTTTCTCTTCAGTTGAGTTCCCTTCAGGATTTACATTAAGAATTTTTTTTAATTGTCCGTCATAACGTTCTGCACGTGATTCATATTCTGCAACAGTAACAGGTCCAGCGGCACGGTATGGCTGAGCATCGTGTTTTCTGAGACCATAACCACGTCTGATATTGAAAGTTCTCTGGAAGTTATATACTCGCTCAGATTGTCTGATCATCTCTTTATTATCGATATTTAAACCTGTAACAGCGTTGAAAATTGTGATATAATTTGCCACATGTTCAGGAACTTTTGACGGCTCATCAGTTTCTGCATTATTTGCAGGTTCAACATCGTTCCACGGGAGTTTGCACAAGCCCATAAGCCCAAACCATGTTCTGAACATTGGAAAATAATGTAATGCTTCAGCTTTATCTTCAAATGTAGGAATTTGCTTGTTTACCATATCCATAAAAATCAACCAAGCTTCGTCATGCTGAGGTCCCTTATTAGTCATGGCATAGCCACCTTGCTGAGCGAGAGATTCTTTGGAAACGTATTGGGAATATTCCAAACCTTTATTTTCCATTCCGATATCATTTAAGAAATTTATATCTGCACCGAATTCTTTGGCAAAATATGCTTTCATTTTTCTAATACCCATTCCAGCGATAACGCCGAATCCTTCACCACGAGCCATTTGATGAAGAAGCTTGATTGCAGCATCTTTATTTCCAAATGTAAATTCAAGTCCTCCTGTAATTTCTTTATTAATGATACCTGCTTCATAACATTCCATCAAAAATGCTGTAAGTGTTCCAAATGAAATTGTGTCAATTCCGTAAGTATCACAATAGAAATTAGCTTCTATAATATGGTCAGCATCGAAAATTCCACAATTTGAACCAAGACCGCCAACTGTTTCGTATTCAGGTCCATCAACTATAACTTTGTCACCTTTATAAGGTCCGGTTTTAAGTTTAAATCCATCAACAGCTTTAGCACAAGCCATTGTACATCCAATCCAGCAGCCGTCAAACATACCTTGTGTAAACTTGGAACGCCAAACGCTGGAGTGAATATTCATAATATCTTTGTGTGAACCATACTGGAAATTTTTTGTCGGTAGTAGATCGTAATCATTCATAATCTCAACCAAGTGAGCGGTACCTTCTTTTCTCATTTTGCATTGATCGTCATCAAGTTCACGTATCTCTTTATTGAATCTTGCACCGCATTCTTTAATTGCTTCCAAATCCGCAACATGATTTGCATCTGGTTTGATGCTCTCAGCAATCGCTACAATGGCTTTGATCTTTTTATTTCTAAGAACACTTCCAATTCCACCGCGACCGGCTTGTTTAAGCCGAACTTTTTTTCTTCTTTTATCATAAAAACTAAAGTTAAGAACACCAATATAACTATTCTCCGCTGCAAGTCCTGCAGAAACAACAGATACAAGGTTTTTCTTATTATCAGCTTTGGCATACATATCTGTGAGTTGTCCAGCGAGAATGTGACTATCAATAGCTTCTTCAGGAGCTTCCTCTATTCGAATAGTTCCTTCTTCTCCATCAATGATAACAATAACATCTCTCTCTGCTTTTCCCTGTATTTCTAAAGCATCAAATCCGGCAAACTTGAGGAAAGGACCAAAATAACCACCCACATTACTATCGATAACAATATCTGTGAGCGGAGAAAGTGAAACAACAAGTGATTTCCCTGCACCAGCATACTGCGTAATTCCACCGATAGGTCCAGGAGAAATTATGATTTCATTTTCAGGGTCATCCCATTTTGTTTGAGGTTTGGTAGCATCCCAAAGTAATCTTAACCCAAATCCCTTTCCACCAACAAACTTGTCTTTCATAAGCTGAGTGACAGGTTTTTCTTTGATTTCGTTGTTACTAATATTTACATACAGTGTCCGATTAGTATAGCCTCTTTCGATTTCTCCTAATGTATAAGAATAATCCTTTAATAATTTGTGTTTAGATTTCATTTCACTAATGTTCATAATGAACTCCTTATTATTTTATAAAAATATATTAATATAGATTCGAAGATTTAAAGGAATTACCTACTGTCAAGCAGTTTTTAGGAAGTGCATTACACATTGGAATTTTAATAATCTTGTGGAATAATTTGCTTGACCTTGATAAGTTTAAAAACTTATTTGCAAGTCGATATTAATTAGTTAAATAGGAGTATAAAATGCGTGTGATCAATCTAAATAAACAAATTGAATTAATTGTGAAATTTATAAAAATGCAACTATTCTCATCTGGATTATCCAAACTTATTGTTGGCTTATCGGGTGGTATTGATTCGTCTGTTACTGCCGCATTATGCGTAAAAGCTATAGGAAATGAGAATGTTTACGGAGTGATGCTTCCATATCGCAAGAGTCATCCTGATAGCTTGAACGATGCTTTAAAAGTTGCAGATAACTTAGGCATCAAACATGAACAGATTGATATTTCACTTATGGTTGATTCCTATTTTAAGAACTACTTTCCTGATGCAAATATATTACGTAAAGGGAACCGGATGGCACGGGAGAGAATGTGTGTACTTTATGATCTTTCCGCTAAATATGGAGCATTAGTTGCAGGAACTGGTAATTTTTCTGAACTAATGATTGGTTATTGTACGCAATATGGAGACAATGCATGTGCTTTTGAACCGATAGGCCATCTATATAAAACTGAAATATATAAATTAGCTGAGATATTAGAGTTGCCAGAAAGCGTAATTACAAAGAAACCTACAGCTGACCTTTGGGAAGGACAAACAGATGAAGAAGAAATGGGAATTACTTATAAGGAAATGGATGAAATCCTCTTTCAAATACTTGAAAAAAAGAGTAATGAGGCAGATATGATTGCTGAATTTAATAATGAGACGATAAATAAAGTAAAAAAGATGATAAAAAATTCTGAATTCAAACGTAGAATGCCTCAATTAATCGAATTGAATGGAGGAAATTATGAAAAAAACACATAAAAAAGGATTATTAATTTTAGCAGTAATTATATTAATACCGATTTTAATTTTAGCTTGTCTTTTTATTTTTCGTAATCAGATAGCTACCTCTATAATTGAAAAATCCGGTTCTGCCATAGCTGGAGCAAAGGTAGAAGTTGATGGAGTCTACATAAAACCTTTTACTGTGCATCTTAAATGGGACAAACTGCAATTCACAAATAAAAAAAATACAATGCAGAATCTATTTGAAACAGGAAAGTGTGAATTTGAATTAATCTTTAAGCCATTGATAGCAGGAAAGGTAATAATTGATAAGATGATGATAGATGGAGTATTATTTGAGACTAATAGAAAAACAGATGGTAAGCTGCCGCTAAAAAAGAGACGTGAAAAAACAAAATTGGAAAAAGATATTAAAGCTAAGTTAATGGCTAAAATTGAGATTAAGATCGAAGAAGAAAAATCTAAAATACCGGTTTTTGATCCTGAATTCCTAGATCAGAAAGTTAATGTAGACTCTCTAATGACAGTATTAAACTTAAAAACTCCTGCCAAAGCAGATTCACTTAAAAAGGTATTAGAAGAACGTTATGATTACTGGGATAAAAGATTAAAGGATAATAATTATGAAAAAGATTTTAACTCAATAAAAAGTGATATTCTAAAGATAAAACCAAAACAGATAAAAACTATTGTAGCGCTTGAAAAAAATCTTCGCCTTGCAAATGATGTTTATAATCGCACTGAAAAACTATATATAAACGTAAAAAAGGATAAAACTGATATTCAGAAGGATTTTAATACCATTAATAAGCTGAAAAAAGATGTTTCCGCCTGGATCAAAGAAGATTATGGAAGTGCTCTGCATCTAGCAAAACTTCCTGATATCTCTGTTAATAATGTAGCGCAAATGCTGTTTGGAGACAAAATTGCCAATGGATTAATGGAAGTACTGGAAAATGTTAAAACAGCAAGAGAACTTTCAAAACCGAAGAAGAAACCGAAAAAAGAAAAAATGCCACATTTACCGAATTTATGGATAAAAGAGATTGATCTTTCAGTTACAACAAAAGATGGAGTTCATCTTACTGGTTATATTAATAATATTTCAGATGATCAGAAGAAAACAAATAAACCTATGATAATAGAGCTTTCAGGTATTCAGGAAAACGTTGGTGATATTGATCTTAATGCCAGTTTTGATTATCGAACCGAAGATTCACATGAAATAGTTGCTCTTAATATTGATAAAGTCCCTATCAAAAATCTCAAGATGACGAATTTTGAACTATTACCTACCAAGTTAAAACAGGGTATGGGAAATCTGTCTTCTGATATTAATATAGTTAATGGAGAACTAAGTTCTGATGTCCATTTTGAAATTAACAATGTAGTATTTGATTATTCTTCACAGCCAAAAATGAATGAACGTTTAGTAATAATTTCCAGATCTATTACAGAGGCTATTCATAAGATAACTTTTGATGCAGAAATTAAACAAGATATTGATGGCTTTACATTTAAAGTAAATAGTAATCTGGATGATATTATCGTAAAACAACTAAAAAAAGTTCTTTCTGATGAAATACAAAGAGCAAAAGCTGAATTGAGGAAAAGGATCAACAAGAAGCTGAATAAATACAAAAAAGAGATAGAGGGTATTATCTCAGAACTTAAAAAAGGGATTCAGAAAAAGATCGACAATATGTACAGTAGAGTAGATGCTCAGAAAAAGGAGATTGAAACTAAGCGTAATGAATTAGAAGCTAAAATAAATCGTGAAAAGAAAAAAATTGAAGATAAAGTAAAAAAAGAAGCTGATAAAAAACAGAAAGAACTGGAAGAAAAGGCAAAAAAAGAAGCGGATAAATTAAAAGATAAATTGAAATGGTGATATAAAATTATTACTAAGAATGAATTACAAGATTAAACTATAGTGAATTCTGGAGAATTAATTTGAAAATTTTTAAAAAGAAAAAATGTAAAATATGTAAAAATAAACCCGGAACAAGATTCTGCCTGAGAAAAGGATTTAACATTTGCTGGGAAGACTGTAATATTTTAAGGGTAGATGAAAAATGTCCGAACGAATGCGATTACCATTTGCAAAATTCTGATATTATGCAGTTAAAAGGTAAATCAGATTCCCAAATGGAATACATAGATCTTCTAAAAAAACAAATGGATATTTGGGTAAATAAATCGCAAAAAATTTTCCAGGATAAGATACCGGTTACAATGGCAGAATCAAGTGATGGAAGAAAAAAGATCGTAGACTTTCTAAGTCAGTATAAGATAAATCCGATAGTACCGTTATCTTATTTAAAAGAAAGACTATCCCTCGATGATCTTAAAGTAGTTTCTAACCCACAAACTTATGAAGATATTGCTTTTGAATTTTTGCAAAATCTATATACAAATGAATGGGTAAAAGTGGCATCATTTATGACTAATCACAATTACTGGATTGCACATGAAATGGAAGATGAATTTATTAAAATAATATCAAATAATAGGGTAATCAAGAAGATCAATAATTTTGATCTCATTTCGTCTGCTTTAACTAAAGAGAAAGATCAGGCACTTGTCTATTTTGATTTAAATAATAAATTTGATCTTACCATAAGTTTGCAATTAACAAATGAACATTGGAATATACGATCACTAATTATTGGGAAACCGGAGTTATTCAACAGCGAAAGTGAAGCAATTCAACAAATTGCGATCCTGCTTTCAAAAAATGAGACTACCAAGGCGTTTGAATTACTCTCAAAATATTCCAGTATTTATATAATGTCTTCGGACTTTGAATATTATCGGGGATTGTATTATACATTTACAAAAAATCAGGATAAAGCGGAAAAACACTTCCTGCAGGCTATGATCTTAGATCCTGCCTTTGTAGAAGTGAAATATAATTATGCCTTTATTCTGCATTCGAAAGGAGAAATAGAAAGAGCTAAAAGTTTATATAAAGAGATTTTGCATGAAGCACCTAATGAAGCGAAAACCTTGAATAATCTTGCTTCTATGTTAATTGATGAGAAGAAATATTCAGAAGCAGGAGAATTACTGAACAAATGTATTAAAAACAATCCTGAATTTGAAATAGCTCAACAGAATTTAGATCGATTAGCAAAATTGATTAATTAACAAATTTGTGAATTTTTAGGATAATAATGAAAGAAGCCGGCATGGATCTTACCAGCGGAAATATATCCAAGAACATGATGAAATTGGCTTTGCCCATCATGTTATCAAATTTCCTGCAGATGTTCTACAATCTTACAGATGCTTTCTGGCTAGGCAAACTGGGGGAGAATGCCCGGGGAGCGGTATCAGCTGCTGGTATTGCTTTTCCGATTATTTTCTTCTTATCATCATTCGGATTTGGATTTGTAGTAGCCGGAACAGCTCTGATCGCTCAATATAGGGGTGCCGGTAAATTTGAAATGATGCGGAAAGTTGTGGGTCAATTTGCCTTCATTCTGGTGATTTTCTGTGCTCTATTCATCAGCGGTAGTTTTATTTTCCTGGATAAAATTCTTGCTCTGCTTCAGGTTCCAGACGAGATATTTATTGTTACATCCCAATATATTTCAGTTATCCTGGTTGGTGTTGTGTTCATGTTCACTTTTATTTCTTACCAGAGTTTTGCTCAGGGTCTGGGAGATACAGTATCTCCTATGAAGATACAGATCATATCTGTTTTTATTAATCTACTTCTTGATCCTATCTTTATTTTTGGAGTGTGGTTTTTCCCCAGACTGGAAGCTGTGGGAGCTGCCTATGCCACATTAATTGCCAGGATCATAGCTGCTGTTATGGCTATTATTTATTTGAAAAAAAAATCTCCTATATTAGTACCCAGATTAAAAGACTTGATCCCGGATAAAGTGATGTTGAAAAAGATATTGAAAATAAGTATTCCAGCTTCTCTGGGTCAGTCGATTACCAGTTTTGGCTTTTTGTTGCTGCAGGGATTTGTAAATAGTTTTGGAACTGTGGTGATAACGGTATTCTCAATAGGTAATCGCTTAACTAGTTTCTTTATGATGCCGGCAATGGGTATAAGCAATGCTTTAGCAACGGTGGTAGGGCAGAACCTGGGAGCGGGGAAAGTTACTCGTGCAGTACAAAGTGTGAAGAAAGCATTCATCTTAATAATGAGTATAATGCTGGTTGGGTGTACAATTTTATTCTTCTTTGGTGCCTTCTTGACCCGGTTCTTTATTAATGATCCGGAAGTAATAAATATAGGATTGAGGATGTTTCGTGTGACATCACTGGCATCTTTTATCTTTGGAATTGTCTTTATCTTCATGGGAGTATTCAACGGTTCTGGTCACACCAAACCAACTATGCTGCTGAATATTGTGCGGCTCTGGGGTTTACGTATTCCATTTGTCTTGATGCTATCAGGTTTAGCTTTGGAGTATGTAAAAATAGATTTCTTAAATTCTTTTCTGCAATTTATGGCAAAACCTTTAGCTAAATATCCTTACGACGCTCTCTGGTGGTCGATGGTTATCTCTAATACAATTATTGCAATATGGGCTTTCTTAATTTATAGAAAAGGAAAATGGAAAACAGGAAGTATTTAATGAATTTTGCACAAATAAGTATTTTCAAAAAATACTTAGAAGTTTCTAATAAACATGAGCAAATATGGAAAAGAAAAATTCAAAACTAGTAATGGAATATAAAAGCAATGAAATCCTCGAAGTGTTTTTCGAGATCCAGACATTAAAGAATCTTTTCAGACAAGGTTGGCTGAAGAAAGGGTTGAAAAGAAATTAGGTGAAAATGTTGCAGATCATAGCCCTTCAATAACGATGCTAGCTTGGCTAATAGCTGATAGATAATTTCCTAAGCTCGATATGATGAAAAACGTCAAATCCTCAGATTTCTATTATCGAATTCTTTTTGGAAGGTTATTAAACTGAATTATACTTTGCGCAAACCCTTTGATGTGTTTATAGATATAGAAGTTTTTGAGACAAAAAAAAGAGCTGCTAATTTCACAATTAACAACTCTTGTTCTATATGGCGGGAGCGACGGGACTCGAACTCGCGACCTCCTGCGTGACAGGCAGGCGTTCTAACCAACTGAACTACACCCCCGCATTTCTCACTTAATTCACTCGAGCACATTTAGATTTGCCGGTTTATGTGTCAAAGATTTTTTATATTTTATTAATAATATCTTATATAAACTATGTTGGGCAAATCTTATCTTTATATTTTACAAATAATTAAAGATCTTGAATGTTCTTTAAAGCTCTATGAGCAGTAGCAGGTGTTATCCCATCCCCAGAGATATAACCCTTAACAGGTTTACCTTTTGGTTTACCTTCATTATCCATTCGATAGAATTCAACCGGAATGCGAACAGCAATATTATTTTCAATTATAATATCTTTTCTATCCTCATCACTTTTGAATGGATTATGTGTCAACCAGCCTAATCCAATTGCCGCAGTTCCGTCTTTTCCACTAACGTTCTTTCTTTGTGAACCGATAAACTCACGTTTTTCTTGTGAAATATTTGGAGAATTAATACTGGAAGTTACAATTCCAATTTTTTCATTATTTTTATAGATTATTCTTCCGGTAACAATTCCCTCAGAAATAAAAAGAACCATTCTTTTATCAGTATTAGAATCAATATCCTTTTGCAGTGCTTTTTTACCCACGAAATTTTCTTTATCTATATCGATTGCTGCGTTAAAAAGAGGTGCATTTGTCGGAGTGTGATCTTTATCATATTCACTTCCATTAAGTGGTAATCCGAAATTTCCAGCAGAAATTCTATTTTCATCTCTACCGCCAAGTCCCACGACCAATCCACCAAGATCTAAAGCTTCCAATACAATACGTTTAAACTGATCTTCTGCAACTGCGACAGGAACATATAATTCCCATCCCCAACGGTTTGTGTATCCTGTTCTACTTATGAAATAATAATGTTCTTCAAAATCAAATTCATTAAAAGTAAAAAATTTCATATTCTTGGATGGTTTATTTCTATTTTTTACGACATGTTCACCATAAAGTTTGGTTATCAGTTTATAGGATAAGGGACCTTGTATATCTATTTTTACAAGTTCATCAGAAATGTCTTTAATGTACACATCTTCATTTTCGTTTAAATATTCACATATGAAATCTGCATCAGAGATCATGTTTTTTTCTTTATCTGTAATATCGTGACCTGCATTAATTACTAATATAAAATTATCCTCTTTCACGCGCATAATAATCAGATCATCAAGAACGGTTCCTTCTTCAGTAAGCAAAAGTGTATATTTACATTGCCCGATTGTCATATTTTTCACGTCAGCTGGAAGTACACGATCAAGAAGATTTATAGCATCTAATCCTGTAAATTGTATTTGTGCCATATGATCAATGTTAAATATCGCAACTTTTTCTATAGCTTTTGCTTCTTCTAAAATAGAAGTAAGGTAATTAACTGCCATTTCATACTCACCAAAATTACTTGTTTTCAGTGGTGAATAATCTTTTTCAAATCGTTTAGATAATAGTTTTTGATACCATTCTTCTGCATTGTGAAGAACTGTTTTGCGCGGTGTATTGGGGAAATCAAATCCAATTTTATTCATCAAAATACTCCTTAATTTAAACATAATTTTTGTTAATTTTATTCTGAGCTTTTATTTGTAAAGTATATTATGATTTATTAATATTTACTTGACTTATTATTATTAATTTTATTCATAAATTTAAAAAAACAAGGAACATCTAATGACAAAGATATTAATTGTTGAAGATGAACGGATGATAGCAGAAGATATTAAATATACATTAAACAAGTATAATTATGAGATTGTCGGTATTTTCAAAAATGGTAAAGATGCTATAGATAGTGTATCCAAAAAGAAACCTGATATTATTCTAATGGATATTTTGCTTGAAGGTGACATTAATGGTATCGATACGGGAAGGATCATACTTAAAGATCATAATATTCCAATAATTTTCCTTACTGCTTTTGCTGATACAGAAACAGTTGAATCTGCAAAAAGTATAACACCATACGGTTATATTTTAAAGCCTTTTGAACAAGCGGAATTGTATGCTGCCATAGAGATCGCACTGATTAAACACAACACTGAGAAAAAATTGTACGAAAGCAATGCACAATTTGAAAGTATGTTTCTTGGTAATCCTGAACCTTGTGTATACCTTTAATAATGACTTTGAAATTGTGGACATAAACCCAAAATTTAAAGAGTTGTTTGGATTTTCCCTTATTGATATAAAAGATAAGAAAATCAACTCAGTGATTATACCTGATGGATATAACGAAGAAGCTGCAGAATTGAATAATGATACACTTGATGGATATGTGTATTTTGATACATTAAGAAAGAAAAATGATGGTAATCTGATTCCAGTATCTATCTCAGCTGCACCAATAATTATCAAGGGTGAGGCTAGAGGATCATTTGTAATATATAAAGATATTAGTAAAAGAAAAAAAGTTGAAGAGGAAAGAAAAAAACTTATTAAGAAACTTCAAAAAATACTTGATGAAATAAAAACTCTTGAGGGCTTGATCCCAATTTGTTCTCATTGCAAAAAAATTCGTGATGACTCGGATTATTGGAGTAATGTAGAACAATATATTTCCAAACATTCAAATATTGATTTCAGTCATGGTATATGTCCAGACTGCTTAGAAAAATATTATCCAAAACAATATTTGAAAATGAAAAAAAATGGGAAAATATAGAAAATAAAATAGAATGAATTTTAAAAAGAGAAATTATAGAATCATTTGTGATTGTAGAATTATACAAGTGAAAAAAGAAATAGTTTTCCTTAACAAAATAAATAATCAACAATTTAGAATAATTTCAAAAAAAAATTAGATTACATGCAGAACAAAAAAGCTCCAGCTAAATTAATTGATGGTCCAATAGGTAAAACTCTAGCTAAAATGACTATTGCAATGACACTTGGAATGGTAGGCATGGTTGCATTCAATTTGGTCGATACGTTTTTTGTTGGAAAACTTGGAACAGATCAATTAGCTGCATTAAGCTTTACATTTCCGGTGATATTAGTAATTTCCAGTATTGCATTAGGTTTAGGGTTTGGAGCTTCTGCAGTTATTTCACGAGCAATCGGTGAAGGTGATCAGCACAAAGTTCAAAGACTAACAACAGATAGTTTGCTGTTAGCATTGATCATCGTTTTTGGATTTGTAATAATTGGACAATTCACAATAGAGCCTTTATTCAAAGCTTTAGGCGCAACTTCTAAAATAATTCCTTACATAAAAACATATATGAGAATTTGGTATTTTGGAATGCCTTTTGTAGTTGTTCCAATGGTTGGAAATAATGCAATCCGTGCAACTGGAGACGCAAAAACTCCCAGTATTATCATGTTAATTGCAGTCTGTATAAATACAATATTAGATCCATTATTGATATTTGGAATTGGACCTTTACCAGAACTTGGAATCAAGGGTGCAGCGATAGCAACTATTATCAGTAGATTTACAACTTTCACTGTTGCATTATGGGTGCTTGTAAAACGGGAAAAAATGATATCATTTAATATTCCTAAATTAACTGAAATTATAAGTTCTTGGAAACTGGTGATGTTCATTGGAGTTCCAATTGCCGGAGCCAGAATTATTATTCCAGTAACAATAGGAATAATAACCAGAATTATATCTTCTTATGGGATAAAGGCTGTAGCTGGCTTCGGGGTAGCTACACGCATAGAATTCTTCTCTCTTGCCGTCATTAATGCTTTAGCGTCCGTTCTTGGTCCGTTTATCGGTCAAAACATTGGAGCTCGAAAACATGATCGCGTTCATGCTGCTATAAATATTAGTCATAGATTTGCAATTTTTTGGGAAATTGCTATTTTCATTTTACTCATTTTATTACGAAATCAAATTGCCGGAGTTTTTAATAAAGACCCGCATGTGATATCAACAATATCACTTTATCTTACTATTGTTCCAGTAAGTTATACATTGCAGGGAATTTTCATTTTGAGCACTACTGCTTTAAATGTAATGCACAAACCAATACAAGCAGTCAGCCTTACATTTTTCCAGATGTTCATATTATGTATTCCATTTGCATTATTGGGTTCACATTTATTTGGTTTGACAGGAATTTTTATTGCTTTAACTTTAGCATATGTAATCTCGGGAGTTATTTCTCGTGTTGTTCTATTAAATAATTTAAAAAGAGAGATCGAAGTATGATTCTGGAAATAAAAGAGATAGGTAGTGAAATTAAAATAATAAGAACTGCTCACAATTACTTTTGGATATAAATGTATTGCCCTGAATGTGATAAGATAATTACTACAATAAAAAAACAGTGCCCGTATTGCAATACTATTCTGCTTTCTGATAAACCTAAAGATAATGCATCTGATTTTGTAAAAGTATTTGAAAGTTCTGATCTGGGATTAACAGCGATTATCAAATCTATTCTCATCGGTGCAGAAATTGAATATCTGGTTCAAGGTGAGCATATGCAGAGTATTCTTGGCGGACAATTCAGTTTTGCTTTTGGTGCAGATATTGGGAAAGTGGAATTCTTTGTTCAAAAAGATGATGAAGAAGTTGCAGTTGAGCTTCTAAAAGAACTCAATAATTAAAATTCTCGAAAGGTAATAAAATTCTGATATGAAAAATAATATATATTTGCTTTTGATAGTTGCTTTCTTTATTGGATGCACAACTAAAACACAACCACCTATTGCTAAAATCATTCCTGATACGACTTATATTCATGGTGTTGAACTTATTGATAACTACGCCTGGCTCAAAGATAAAACTCGTGAACAAGAAGATGTTCTTGAGTATATCAATGCTGAGAATGAATATACAACGTCAGTATTAAAGAAAACAAAGAAACTTCAGCAAACCCTTTATCAGGAGATCATTGATCGTATCAAAGAAAACGATGTAAGTGTTCCAATTAAGAAAGATAAATATTTGTATTATTCAAAAAAAGAAATGGGAAAGCAATACTCCATTTATTGTAGGAAAATGATCCAACCAGGTGCTGTTGAAGAAATTTACCTTGATGTTAATAAACTTGCTGAAGGATATGAATTTTTCTCAATTATCGAACGCAAGATCAGTCCTGATCATAATTTTTTAGCTTATGGTGTGGATACTACCGGGGCAGAAGATTACACACTTGTTATCAAAAATCTAATAACTGGAGAATATCTACCTGATAAAATTCCTTTGATCAGTGATATCTCATGGGCAATCGATAATAAAACAATTTTCTATTCCACTACAGATATTGCCGGTAGATCTTACAAAATATTTAGACACAAAATTAGAACTGAAACAAAAACTGATAAACTAATGTTTACTGAAAATGATGAACGTTTCTGGGTGTGGTTGAGTAAAACAAGAAATAAGAAATATATCATTCTTGGAACAGCCAGTAAAACAACTACTGAGCGTTGGTTCTTAAATACCAATGATCCAAATGGTGAATTCAAAATAATCGAACCTCGCAAAGAAGGACATGACTATTATGTGCTTTCTCACGAAAATAATTTTTACATAATTACAAATAGTAAGGCAAAAAATAATAAATTAATGATCACACCGGTTAACAAATCTTCACAAGAAAACTGGTGCGAAGTAATTCCAACACGTTCCAATGTGTTACTGAATGCCGAAGTTTTCCAAAACCATTTAGTTTTATCTGAACGTGAAAATGGTGTAGAAAAACTGCGAATAATTAATTTAAAAAACGGAACTGACTATTATGTAGATTTCCCTGAACCAATCTATACATTTTATACATGGGGCAGCTCAGAATACGATTCTGACAAACTTCGCTTCACCTATGAATCTCTTGTAACACCTTACGTAGTTTATGATTATAATATGAATACAAAAGAGAAGGAATTGCTAAAACAACAAGAAGTACTCGGTGATTATAATTCTGAGGAATATCTTTCAGAAAGAATTTATACCAAGGCAGAAGATGGTTCAGTTATTCTAATTTCACTTGTTTATAAAAAAGATTTATTCCATAAAGATGGAAATAATCCGATGTACTTAACAGCTTATGGAGCTTATGGAGATTCCTTTGATCCATATTTTTCTTCTTCGAGATTAAGCCTTCTCAATCGTGGAATTGTATATGCAATAGCTCATGTGCGAGGTGGAAAAGAGATGGGTGAATATTGGTATGAACAAGGTAAGATGCTTAATAAGAAAAATACTTTTGCTGATTTCATTGCCTGTGCTGAATACTTAAAAAAAGAGAATTATGCTGGTAAATTAATAATTGATGGTGGAAGTGCCGGTGGACTTTTAGTTGGAGCTGTAACCAATATGCGTCCTGATCTTTTTTATGGAGTCATTGCTGATGTGCCATTTGTAGATATTCTGAATACTATGATGGATACAAGTCTTTCAGCAGTTGTTAGTGAATATCAAGAATGGGGTGATCCAAATAACGAGATCGATTTTAATTATATTCGCTCCTATTCTCCATACGATAATGTAATCCCACAAGATTATCCGCATATCCTTGCCTTAGCAGGATTTCATGATACTCGTGTGAATTATTGGGAACCTGCTAAATGGGTAGCAAAACTTCGGGCAAATAAAACTAATGACAATTTACTTATTTTGCAAACAAACATGAATGCCGGTCATGGCGGTTCTTCAGGAAGATATGATTATCTAAAAGAAATTGCCTTAACTTATGCATTTGTTTTAGATATTTTAGGGATTAACAAATAGCTAATTATAAGTTTTGACAAAAGGCTCCATTGTTTGTGTCGAGGAACCAGTTATTAGTCTAGTATTTTATTTCAATAATACCATCCTTTTAGTTTTCTCATAATCACTGGTTTTCAATTTATAGAAATAAATCCCACTCGAAACCGGTTTGTTGGTTTCATCTTTGCCATCCCAAACAACCGAATGCTGACCAACCGATAAATAATCTCTGACAAGCTGCTTCACTTTCTGTCCTTTGATGTTGTAGATAATTAAATCAATTTTACTTTCTTTTGGAATTGAAAAAGAAATTGTTGTCGATGGGTTGAATGGATTAGGATAGTTAGAAAGTTCCATTTTTGTTGGAATTATTTCGTTTCCAACTGAAGTGTCATTTCCCAGTTTTGCTACAAAAATATCCCAATCTCCACTGCTGGGTAGGGAGTATGAGCCGCAGTTAAACGTACTTCTAT
>Ga0307991_1000449_pt1 | contig 29679 bp, 21 predicted proteins | sample EllFjometagen131_FD_203146 | JGI IMG/M metagenome (GOLD analysis project Ga0307991, IMG submission 203146) | Marine microbial communities from Ellis Fjord, Antarctic Ocean - #131 | ecosystem: Environmental > Aquatic > Marine > Unclassified | place: Southern Ocean | collected 2014-10-08 | reverse complement strand
AAGAAAATTGTATTACCCCGAATTTACCACATTTTTGGCTATTTCCGGGGTTTTTCTTTATAAAAATACTAACATAGATTGTTGATAACTATTGAGATATTAATTTTATGAATATCCCTACTTAGAGTGCCTTGAGTTTGGAGTGTATAGAGTTTGGAGTGCCTAAAGTTTGGAGTTAAAACAAATGATTTTTATTGAAAAGATTAAAAATAAATTTTTTCAATAAATCTACAGGAATAATCGTAATAGAAAATAATAATATTATCAACCATTCTTTCGGTGTTAAACCAATAGTTCTTAATACCTCTCCTCCAATATAAGTGAAAATAATTTGCAAGACAAAAATCAAAGTAATAATGTAGATGAAACCTCTGTTTTTTCTTATTTTTTCAAAAAGATTTAATTTTCCCGTTCTGACATTAAAGCTGTTAAACATAATAAGAAAAACAAAAAGATTAAAAAAAGCAGACAGGAAGACTGTTTGGTCTGCAACTCCATTACGAATAAATAAATCCTTAATTGGTTCATAAGTAAGAAAGAAAATTGAAAAGGCTGTAATGTAAAAACCTCCAATCAGGATTGAGAGAATTGTATATTGTGAAAGAATATTGGCTTTTCTTTTTATAGGTTTTTCCAGCATAAAACGCTTTAGAGCAGGTTCTCCACCAAAGGCAAGTGCTGCCAATGTATCCATGATAACGTTAATCCAAAGAATCTGAATTATTGTTAATGGTTGCTCAATTCCAAGAAAATGTCCTAAAAAAATTGTTAAAACTGCTGCAAGATTAACAGTTAACTGAAAAGTAATAAATTTCCTTATTGATTTGAAAATCGTTCTGCCATAACGAATAGCATTTGTGATTGATGCAAAATTGTCGTCAAGAATAACAATATCCCCGGCTTCTTTTGCAACTTCAGAACCGCTTCCCATAGCAAATCCAACGTCTGCTTTCTTCAAAGCTGAAGAATCATTAACTCCATCACCCGTCATACCAACTACTTTTCCGATGCTTTCGGCAATTTTTACTAATCGACTTTTATCAGAAGGCAAAGCACTGGTAACTAATTTCAATTTTGGTAAAAGTTTTTTTAGTTCTTCGTCAGAATAATTATTTAATTCCGAAGAAGTCAACACCAAATCACTTTTGTTTTTTAATAAACCGATTTCTTTAGCAACAGCCGTTGCAGTTCCTTTTCTGTCACCTGTAATTATGACAACCTGAATTCCTGCCTTTGTAACTTTTTCAATAGATTGTTTCGATTCTTTTCTTATTTCATCACGAATGCCAACTATCCCAATTAAAGTAAGTTCTTCGGGTAATTGTTTATTTTTAGCTATCGTCTGGTTTGAAGAGGCTAAAACTATAAACCTGATTCCTGTATCAGCAAATTTATCAGCTTTTTTTAGAATGTTTGATGTGTCTGACAATGAAATTTTATTGCCATTGTTATCATAATAAAACTTACAATTTTTTAATACGACTTCAATAGCACCTTTAACAAAAGTCAGGTTTTCATTATTAAATATTTTTTTAATGTTGCTATCACCTTTAATTTGTGAAGCTGAAAATTTTCTGCTGCTGTCAAAACCAATAGTGTTCGTAATTATTATATCAGATTTTGTTGCTTGAATACGCTCATTTGTTTCAATGAAATTTATCAGTGCCCGCTCTGACATATTTCCTCCAATTGGTTCCCCTTGTGGCGAAAGCACACAAAAACTATTTTCGATTATTGATAACTTAAGAATCTCTCTTAAGTTAGAAGGAATTTCTAAATAAGAATTGTATTTAGTATTATCACCGCAGATACAAAAAGCCGATTCTAAAACACCTGTAGTTATTGTGCCGGTTTTATCAGAAAAAAGAATATCAAGACTACCAGCCGTTTCTATCCCTAATAATTTTCTTACCAAGACTTTTTCTCTTAGCATTTTTCTCATATTGAGTGATAAAACTATTGCTATCATCATTGGTAATCCTTCGGGGACAGCGGCAACAATTATAATAATCGCAAGTATCATTGCATTTAGTAAATCCTGCAATATAATTTGCCAATTAGAAACATATTGGATAATTAAACTAATATCATAATTATTAGCAATAACAGCTTTATTAAAAATAAATGAAAGTGCAATTAATGTTGCTCCAATATAACCAATCTTGCTAATTAGATATGCCAGTTTGGAAAGTTTGACTTGTAATGGCGACTGGCGTTCATCGCTAATTGAAAGCTCTTTTGCAAGTTGTCCGTAGAATGTTTTGTTGCCAACCGTTTCAACTAACATTACAGCTTCTCCTTCGTCAATCACAGAACCCCTGAAAACTTTGTTTGGAATAGAAAAATTGTTTTCAGCAGATTGAAATTCTTCAGTTGCTACTGTTTTGCTGACACTTTCGGATTCACCGGTTAATGATGCCTGATTGATACTTAATTCTCCTTGAATGATTTTTCCGTCAGCCGGAACTTTATCTCCCGATTGCAACAAAACATAATCGCCAACAACAATATCATCAACAGAGATTTCATCTATTTTCCCATCTCTGAAAACCTTGTTATTAATTTGCGATGCTTTTTCCTGTAATTTTTGGAAAGAACTTTCATTTTTATATTCCGAAAAAGTTGAAACTAAAGTAGCAAGAACAACAGCAAAGGCAATTGCAATAGCTTCGAACCATTCACTCAAATTAAAAATTGAAAGAATTAAAATAATTATTAATGCAACGCATAAAATAATTATCAAAGGATTTTTAAAATTCTTAATAAGCTTATGCCAAAAATCCTCCGGTTTGTTTTGAATTAGCTTGTTAGAGCCATTTTGAAATCGTGATTTTTCAACCTCATCTAATATTAATCCCTTGAATGAATATTTCATCTTGAAACATTATTAACTTAAAATATTTTTGAAAACAATACTAATTAAAATATTTTACCAATCGGTATCTGGTTTTTTCTTTGGCAGCATCGATGTGTGAAAGTTTATTATTAACTCCTTCATTTTATCATCTAATTGTTTAAGAAATATTTTATTTCTTTTTGTATAAAGTTTAGGTTCGTTTAACCATCTTTCTAATGGGAAATAAGAAGCGCCCAATAAATTAAATTTTGATAAAGTCAGTCGGTATTTGCCATCTTTCAAGTCAACTTTAATAGAATATTGAATAGTTCCTGCCGGAAACTTATTTCCTTTTTTATCATAATCAAAAATTCTGAAACGGGCAATCCCAGTTAACAAACCTTTTTCAATGTCTTTTATTTTAGTAACATTTCCGGGATTTGGATAATAAGATTTAAACCAATCATTAGTGCGATTATATAATTCTGGTTTCGTTCCAACTTGGTTTTCAATTTCTTGATAAGTTATTAAATTAGTTTCTTCATCAACAGGAACCAGTTTTACGGTATCCGGGTTTTGAGAAAACGCCAAAGTATTTACTAACAAGAAAGTTAATAATAAATTAATTGATTTTTTCATATAATATTATGATTTTAAAAATAAATACAAGTTTACAAAAATAATATAATTTGTAACTAATCAGTCCTAAATAAAAAAGCCACAGATTCACAGATTTTTAAATATACTATTATTTTAATATGATAAATCAAGGTTTTTAGTTGTATAAATGATTATTAGCGAAGTAAAATAATTATGTTATTATCTCTGAATTACAAATAAAAAAAATATTTTTTATTATTTGTAAGACAATCTGATGAAATTATATTAATAATTTTTTTTAATCTGTTAATCTGTGGCATCTTTTCAAAACTGATTAGTAAATATAATTTAAAGTTATAAAAAAAAGCTCCTTAAAAAAATAAGGAGCTTAATAGAACGAAATTTTCGTTTATAATATTTTAAGGTGTGATTTTTTACATCATCCCTGGCATACCACCACCCATTCCTCCAGGAGGCATCATTGGAGGTGCTGGATTATCTTCTTTATGTTCTGCAACAACACATTCTGTTGTTAATAGCATTCCTGCAATTGAAGCAGCATTTTCAAGAGCTACGCGTGTAACTTTTGTTGGGTCAACAACACCAGTTTTATAAAGATTTTCATAAACTTCGGTTACGGCATTAAAACCATAATCATCTTTACCTTCTTTAACTTTCTGAACAACAATAGAACTTTCTATTCCAGAATTTTCAACAATTTGTCGCAAAGGTTCTTCAAGTGCTCTTCTAATAATTGCTACACCTGTTTTTTCGTCAGCATTATCAGTTTTTACATTATCAAGAGATTTAATTGCTCGGATGTATGCAATTCCACCACCAGGAACAATTCCTTCTTCGATAGCAGCTTTTGTAGCATTCAAAGCATCATCAAAACGGTCTTTCTTTTCTTTCATTTCAACTTCGCTTGCAGCACCAACATAAATTACAGCAACACCACCTGATAACTTAGCTAATCTTTCTTGTAATTTTTCTTTATCATAATCAGAAGTTGTAGTTTCAATTTGAGCTTTAATTTGATTTACTCTTGCTTGAATATCTTCTTTTTTTCCTTTACCGCTTACGATAGTTGTATTTTCTTTATCAATAGTTATTTTATCAGTTTCTCCAAGATATGAAATGTCTGCATTTTCAAGTTTATAACCTCTTTCTTCAGAAATCACTGTTCCGCCTGTTAAGATAGCAATATCTTCAAGCATTTCTTTTCTTCTGTCGCCAAAGCCTGGAGCTTTGATAGCAGCAATTTTTAAGGAACCTCTGATTTTATTAACTACCAAAGTAGCCATTGCTTCACCGTCAATGTCTTCAGCAATAATGACCATTCCTCTTCCACTTTGAGCAACTTTTTCAAGGATAGGAAGCAAATCTTTCATTACTGATATTTTTTTATCATAAATCAAGATATAAGGATTTTCAAAAACAGCTTCCATTTTTTCGGTATCTGTAACAAAATAAGGGGAAATATATCCTCTATCGAATTGCATACCTTCAACAACATCAACAGTTGTTTCAATTCCTTTAGCTTCTTCTATTGTAATAACGCCTTCTTTTTTTACTTTTTTCATTGCTTCGGCTATCATATTTCCAATTGCTTTATCGTTATTTGATGAAACAGTTGCAACTTGTTGTATTTTTTCAGTATTATCACCAATTTTCTGAGATTGTTTTTTCAAATTTTCAATTACAGCAGCAACAGCTTTGTCAATTCCACGTTTCAAATCCATAGGATTTGCACCTGCAGTAACATTTTTTAAACCAACATTAATAATTGATTGAGCTAAAACTGTTGCAGTAGTTGTTCCATCACCGGCAACATCATTGGTTTTAGAAGCAACTTCTTTAACCATTTGAGCTCCCATATTTTCAACAACGTCTTCTAATTCAATTTCTTTAGCAACAGTAACTCCATCTTTAGTAATTTGTGGAGCTCCATAACTTTTATCAATAATTACATTACGACCTTTAGGTCCTAAAGTAACTTTCACTGCATCTGATAATGCATCTACGCCATTTTTTAATGATTCGCGTGCTTTTACATCAAAAATAATATCTTTTGCCATTTTTATTTTGTTTTAAATGATTAATATTTTTATTAATTAAATTATTGCATAAATATCAGATTCCTTCATAATGAGATAATCTTTACCCTCAAGACTTACTTCAGTACCTGCATATTTTCCATAAATAACTTCATCGCCAATTTTAACTGTCATTGGTTCGTCTTTTAATCCTTTTCCAACTGCAACAACAACACCTTTTTGTGGTTTTTCTTTTGCAGTATCAGGAATAATAATTCCACTTGCAGTTTTTTCTTCTGCAATAGCAGGCTCTATTATTACGCGGTCTGCTAATGGTTTAATATTTAATTTTGCCATAATTATTAGTTTTATTTTTTTATTTAAAAATTATTTTTTTAATAGGATTGCCCATGTCATATTTTGTGCCAAAGCACTTAATAAATGTTTTAAAGCGTCAATATTTCAGCGAGCAGTGTTACTTAAAATAAATGTCAGAAGTTTATGACAATCTGACATTTTAATTATTTTGAATTTTCTTTTAATTTTTATTCTGGCTGAAAACAGAATGTTTTGTAAATCAAGTTATTTTTTAAAAGACTTTTTATGTAATAACATAAAGAATAAATTATTCTGCTTTTTGTTCTTGGCTTTGATTGGGTTGATAATTCATAGGTTGAGCTTGTGGATTTTCTTCAAGATAGACCTCTGCTTCGGATTGTTTTACCTGAGCTGAATCGTTTTTTGGAATTACAAAAATTGAAAACAAACTTAAAAACAATAAGACTATTGCAAGTGTCCAAGTTGTTTTTTCTAGAAAATCTGTAGTTTTTCGAACTCCCATAATTTGATTTGAAGAGGAAAAATTTGAAGCTAAACCGCCACCCTTAGAGTTTTGAACTAATATAACAAGTACTAACAGAATACAGGTTATAAGTACTAAAACTGATACTAAAACATACATCGTTTTATTTTTTTATTTATTAATTATTTTAATCTTTTCAAGAATGGCTGCAAAATAACTACTTTTTTTTGGATATTTCAAACATAATTTATTATAAATGTTTATTCCTTTTTCAATATCTCCTTGATTTATGTATATTTCGGCGAGTGTTTCAGATATAATGTCATCATTATCCTCTATGCTTTTATTTGCAATTTTTATTGACTCGCTGAAATCGGAATCTTTTGGTTTTATTCTGGGCTCATTTCTAATAAAGCTTTCTGTAATTTCATCAGTGGTTTTTTGTTTTGCCTGCTTTTTATTAATTACAGAATTTTTGCTGCTTGTTTTTTCTGACATAAGTAGCGAAAAAAGTTTTTCTCTGTTGATACTATATGCCGCTGCAACTTTCAACTGATTTTCAAATATTGAATTTATGTTGCCTTTCGAAAGACTTTTCAAGTAAAGCAAATGTGCGGTCTGAAAGAAAGGAAATTCCGTAGCTATTTTATTAAAAATTTCTATTTCGCTAACTTGAATTTTTTCAGGGGATTTTACTTTATCTATAAATTGTTGAATTTCCATCGTTTTAAATATTTATATGAAAACAATTACCAGTTTACGACAGCTTTATTAAATATATCTTCGACAAGTTGTTCATTAATTTCTTCAAGCAAGGCATCTTCTACTGATGACAAACTAAGTTTGCTGTCATATTCCTGATATCTTGTAAAAGTTGTTTCATAGTTTTGTTTTTCATCAAAACGATTAGTAAATCTAACATTTACAGAAACTGACAAACGATTTAAACTGGCAGTTTCGTTTGCTTGAATAGCAACTGGTTGAGTTGAATAGCCAACAATTTCACCTTCAACATGAAGGTCTCCACCATTATTAATTAATAATAGGTTTGTTTGCGATGTAAATTTGTCTTTTAACGCATCGGTGAATCTTTGACTTAATGTTGGTTGAACAAGGGGTGCTCTATTTTGGAAATATTTTACAGAAATAGTCTTTACTTCAGGCGAAATAGATGCTCCTGTAAGGGAGTAATTAACTTTACAGCCTTCGGAAAAGACAAATAATAAAAAAGCTATGAAATAATATATTAAGTTTCTTTTTGTCATTTATTTAAGTAATATTTTTTTGAACCCAATTGAATCTGTTTTGAATGTCTTCTTTCTTATTGCTATTCTTGATTTTCCCACTCAGAATCCTTAATTTTTCCAGCAATAATTAATTTTGACTCATATTTCCATACCATTATATCAAATCCTTCTTTACTATTAAATCTCCATTCGTCATTAAAATTAGGTTTAGAATATAGATTTTTAATAATCTTGTTACGAACTAAACTGTCATTATATTCAATAATAAATTCATATAAAGGTTTTTCTCCATCATTATCAAAATAATATGTTACTTTTTTTATGTCTTTATTATTACATGTTCCATAAACAGTAGTTCTGAATTTAAAAACAGATTTCTTTTCAATGGTAGCATCTTTATTGTCTTCCATAAAATCGTTTAAAGGCAATCCAAAATATACTTTTTTAAAACCTTTTGGAAAATATTTTTTTTGCTGAAAATGAGTAGTTTTAAAACAAGAACTAAATAAGAAAATAAAGCATAAAATCCATAAGAAATTAATTTTTTTCATCTGTTTAAAATTTATGTTCAACTTAGAAAGGTTATTTTTTTATGTCGTATTCTTTGATTTTTCTATAAAGTGTTCTTTCAGAAATTCCAAGTTCTTTTGCAGCATTCTTTCTTCTGCCGTTATATTTTTCCAGAGCACGTTTAATTAAGTCAATTTCTTTTTTTTGTATAGATAATGATTCTTCAATTACTTCTGATTCCTGAATTGGTTCATTTATTGTTTCTTCAAAATCTTGTTGATATTCCTGAGCATCTTTCTTTTGAATTATTGTGTCAAATTTCTGATGTCCCTCGTCATCAGATAATTTTCTAATAATTTGAGCTCTGCTTTCACGAATATTTTTAGGAATTCCGTCTTCATTAATAATTTCAGCAACTAATTTTTTTAGGTCTGTAATATCTTGTCGCATGTCAAAAAGAATTTTGTAAAGCAAATCCCTTTCGTTAAAGTTTCCATCCTGGCTTTTGTCGGAAAAAAGAACCGGTAATTTAGTGAAATCATTTAGTGGTAGATATTTTTTTATTGTCTCTGCATTGATGTTTCTTTGTTTTTCAATTATTGAAATTTGTTCAGTAACATTTTTAAGTTGACGAACATTGCCTTTCCATCTGTAGTTTTCGAGTAATTCCTGTGCTTTTGGTTCGAGCTGAATTGCCGGCATTCTATATTTCTCAGCAAAATCAGTAGCAAATTTTCTAAAAAGAATAAATATATCTTCTTTTCTTTCCTTTAGTGGTGGAATGTAAATAGGAATTGTATTTAAACGATAATACAAATCTTCTCTGAATTTTCCTTCTTTAATTGCTGTTGGAATATCAATATTTGAAGCAGCAACAACCCGAACATCGGTTTTAATTACTTTTGATGAGCCAACTTTCATAAATTCGCCAGACTCAAGAACTCTTAACAAACGAACTTGAGTTGATAATGGCAGTTCGGCAACTTCATCTAAAAATATTGTTCCGCCATTAACTACTTCAAAATAACCTTTTCTTGAATCGTGAGCTCCGGTAAAAGCACCTTTTTCATGTCCAAATAATTCGGAATCAATAGTACCTTCAGGAATTGCACCACAATTAACAGCGATATACTGACCGTGTTTCCTTGAGCTCAAATGATGAATAATTTTTGGAAATACTTCTTTCCCTGTTCCGCTTTCACCTGTTATTAATACCGTAATATCTGTTGGGGCTACTTGCCGGGCTGTGTCTATAGCTCTGTTTAATATTGGAGAATTACCAATTATTCCGAAACGTTGCTTGATTGATTGAACATCCATATTTCAATAACAGTAAATCTTTAATAATATTATTTATTGTTTTGCAAATCTAACTAAAAATTAAACATTTGTATCCAATAATAATAGAAAAAATGAAAATCATGTTAAAAGATAAAGCAAAATTAATAATTTTGCATAGATTTTGGCCCAGTAGTTCAACTGGATAGAATATCAGATTTCGGCTCTGAGGGTTGGGGGTTCGAATCCTCTCTGGGTCACAATTCAAAAGGATTAACATATTTAAAAATAGGTTAATCCTTTTTTTTATTGCCCAACAATATCTACCCTGATTAGTTCATAAAATTTTAATTTTTGTTTTATTTAAATATAAATCAATACATTATAAGAATGCATCTTGAAAAAATATTTTTCAATTTTCACCAAAGGTGCGTTTCTTTTTGCCCTACTCTTCGTTACAAACCCTTTGCAGTATGAGAATACAGCTTCAGACTTTGACGCCTTGATTAGGACAAAAATAAACGCATGAATTAATCAGGATATAACTCTTGGATTTTTTCTGATTTATTTCATGAAAATAAATATATTTGTAAAAGCTAAATAATAATTATGTTGGAATTTCAAAAAGCTAATTGCTTTTCTCATTGCTTGCAAGTTTTTTAGGTAATCAAAAAAAATAATTATAAATATTAAATTGTATTAATTAACAGAATAATTTATTTTGAAAAGTTTTTATAAATATCTATTTGTCATTTTGTTTTTTTATATTTTTTTCCCTTGTATTGTTCAAGCACAGGATATTAAAGAACAAGAATCTGAGCTAATTAGTAAGGCAAATGATTGTTTCGTAAAAAAAGATTATTTGCATGCCTTATCGAAATATTCTCGTTTGCTTGAGCTTAAACCTGAAATCCCACTTTATAATTATCGCTACGGTGTTTGTGCTTTGTCTTGTAAAATGCACGCAGATAACAAAACAATAAAATATTTGGAATTTGCAGCCGAAAAAATGACTGAAGAAATTGATGTTTATTATTATCTCGGTATAGCATATCACTTGAATTATCGTTTTCCTGAAGCAATTGTTTCCTTTGAAAAATTCAAAGAAAAGGCAAATGAATTTGCCATTGAACAATTTGCAATAGAGAAAAATATTAAAATAAATCAAGATGCGATTAATCTGCTCGATACCATTTGGGATTATGTTGCTTTAAAGAAAATGAAAATCTTAAAAAACGATTTTTTCAAGGTTTATGATTTGACTGGTATGGCTGGAGATTTTCGAATGGTTCCGAAAGAATTAAAATCAAAAATTGATATTGAAAAAAACGAAGAAAGCTTTGGATTTTTTTCTAATAATCAACAAACTTTTTATTTCTCAAGTTATGGAAAAAAAATTACTAATAGAAAGGATATTTACAAATCATCTCTTGAACTTGGCGGAAAATGGTCAACACCACAAAAACTTGACACAACAATAAACACTTCTTTTGACGATGATTATCCTTTTATTACACCCGACGAAAAGACTCTATATTTCTGTTCGAAAGGTCATAATTCAATGGGAGGTTATGATATCTTTATATCTAATTTTGATTCAACAAAAAATGTATGGATTTCACCAATAAATTTGAACTTTCCGATTAACTCTCCTTTTGATGATATTTTGTTTGTTTCAGGCTCTGAAATAAATAACGCTTATTTTTCTTCTGTTAGAAATTGTGAAGATGACCAGATATTTTTATATGAAATTAATTCTTCGGATTTCAATTTTATTATGGGAAACCTTTCTGAAGTTTTTAATTCACAACAAAACGAAAATTCAAATCAAAACAAATATCAAAACATTATTAAATTATTAAAAGAAGTAGATGAATTAAATTTAAACAAATCATACTCAGATTTAATAGAATCAATTAATAAAAACGATATTCAAATTATTGTTGATGAAAATAAAATAAATAATGATACATTGATTGTAGCCAATAAATTAGATGATTTTAAAATTGATACTTCCATTTCAAAACAGGATTCTATTGAAGTTAATATTCTTGCAATGATTCCGGAAAATAATGATACTCTAAAATTTTTTCCTGATACACAAAAAACAATTATAACAAAATCTTTAATAAAAGATAGCCTAATTGCTATTGCTACAATTGAAGATACATTAATCAACCAAACTCTAGTTGACACTACTAAAATTTTTGTCGAAGAAAAAAAATCAACACCAAAACCAATAGATACTATTAAAATAAACCCCCCTTCAAAATTATTAATTCCAAACTCCGATATTTTTTTTACAATAAGAGCAGGAGTTTTTAGTAAAATCAAAACATCAGCTCAGTTAAATTATATCCCTGATATTTTTTATGAAATAACACAAAATGGGCACTTCAAATATTTCTCAGGGCATTATAAAGATTTTGCTGAAACACAAATTGCACTTAAAGATGTAAGAAGCAAAGGATTTAAGGATGCATTTATTGTTGCCTTTAAAGGAAAAAATAAAATTTCCGTAAGTAAGGCAAACGCAATTCTTAACTCAAAAAAATATTAATTTTTTTTATTTTTATTTTATTAATATGTACTTTTATATGTTTTTTTACAAATGATTATACTAATGTTTTCATAATATACGTTTAACAGTCATTTAAAAGTAAAAATATTTTATATGTATAAGAAGATAATTTTATTAATAGGTTTATTGTGTTTTACAATAGTGTCATTTTCCCAATCTCCCAAATACAGTAACGAATTTCTTGCAATTGGCGTAGGAGCACGTGCTTTAGGGATGTCAAATTCAGTAGTTGCAAGTGTAGATGATGTTACCTCCGGTTATTGGAATCCAGCAGGTTTATCATTAATAAAATCTGACCGTCAATTAGCATTGATGCACTCGGAATATTTTGCAGGAATTGCAAAATACGATTATGGTTCATTATCAGCTCGCATTGATGCTACAAGCACTGTTGGAATTTCTTTTATTCGTTTTGGCGTTGATAAAATCCCAGACACATCGGAGTTAATAGATAGTGAAGGAAATGTTAATTACGACAAAATAAAATCTTTCTCTGCTGCCGACTATGCTTTCATTTTTTCTTATGCCCGCAAGACCAAAATTGAAGGTTTTCGTTATGGTGTAAATGTTAAAGTTATTCGTCGTGTTGTTGGTGATTTTGCAAATTCATGGGGATTTGGATTAGATGTTGGAGCTCAGTATGATTATGGAAAATGGAATTTTGGACTAACAGCAAAAGATATTACTTCAACCTTCAACGCCTGGAACTATAATCTTAATGATAATATGATAGAGGTTTATTCTCAAACCGGTAATGAAATCCCCGAAAATTCTATGGAAATAACAATGCCTCGATTATTATTTGGAGTAGCTCGTAAATTTAATATTTCTAAGAAATTTACTACACTCCTTGAAGTTGATTTTGATTTAACTACCGACAAAAAAAGAAATGTTTTAATTAAAGGTGACCCAATAAGTATTGACCCACACATGGGTTTGGAAATCGGATATAACAATTTTGTTTTCCTTCGTGCCGGAATTGGAAACATACAAGATGAGACTAATATGAACGATGAAACAATTACTACCTTTCAGCCAAACTTAGGAATTGGTATTAATATTAAAAATGTTGTTACTATTGATTATGCACTTACTGATATTGGAAATAGTTCAATAGCTCTTTATTCAAATGTTTTTTCATTAAAAGTGAATATTAACAAGAGAGGTGCAAGTCCAAGTGTTTCGGATTAAATTTTTGCAAATAAAAAAATATCGTATGAAAAAAAAAATATACCCTCTATTATTTATTTTTCTACCTACCTTGTTGTTTTCTCAGAATTATGGGAATGAATGGATTAATTATTCACAACAATATTATAAAATAAATATTCATCAAAACGGAACATTCCGAATAAATTACAGCACATTATTAAATGCAGGAGTCCCTGTTAGCACAATAAACCCACAAAATTTCCAAATATTTTCTCGCGGAACAGAACAATACATTTACGTTGAAGGTGAAAATGACGGAGTTTTTAACACAAATGATTTTATTGAATTTTATGCTAAAAAAAATGATGGCTGGTTAGATGAAGTACTTTATGGTAATTCTTCAAATCAACCAAATCCAAATCATAGTTTGTTTAGTGATACTGCTTCCTATTATTTAACATGGAACACATCAATTGTTAATAATAGAATGACTCCTGAGAATGATATTAATTTTAGTTCGTTTACTCCTGCATCCTATTTTTATTATGTTTCCCGAGAAGATTACACCTCTGATTATTTTATGGGCGAAACAAATAGCTATGGAGTTGCTGACCCTGAATATACTGAAGCAGAAGGTTGGTTTGATGCTGCTTTTTCATTGGGGAATACAAAAACAAAAAATATCAATACTTCAAATGCCTACACTTCAGGAACCAATGCCAATGTTAAATATGTTGTTGTTAGTGAATCAAACTATTCAAGCACCTCTCCCGACCATCATCTAAAAGTTGAATTTGTAGGTTTGACAAAGGATACATTATATGAAGGTTATGGTTTACACAAATTTAATTATTCTGTGTCAACATCTAGCCTCGGAACTTCATCAACTCCTTTTGTTTTTACATCTGTAAATGATATTGGAAGCGGAGCTGCAAGAAATACTGTTTCATATATTTCAATAAAATATCCCCATACTCCAAACCTTGGCAATGCTTCATCTTTTTATTTTACTGTTCCTGATGCTACTCAGTCAAAATCCCGTTTAGATATTAGCAATTTTAATGTTACAACTGGAGATGCTCATTTATATGATATTACTAACCATAAAAGAATTAAAGTAGTTCAAAATAGTGGTAATTTTCAAATGCTTATTCCAAATTCAGGTGGAGAAAAAGAATGTTATCTGACATCCGATGGACAAATAACAGTAGTAACAACATTATTGCCTGTGTCCTCAAATCAGACAAATCTTCATCAGTTTAAAGATTTTATTACAGGAAATAATGCTAATTCCAATTATATTTTTATCACTCATAAAATCCTATGGAACGAAGTTGTTAATTATGAAACATACAGAAAAAGTATTGCCGGCGGAAGTTATAAAACTTTATTAATTGATATTGATGACCTTTACGAACAATTTTCATACGGCATAAGCAAAAATCCTTTGGCAATAAGAAATTTTATTCGTTATGCTCTTGTTAATTTTACTGATACAATTGAACATCTTTTTTTAATTGGGAAATCATATACTGCCGACATTTATCGAAACAATTCTACATATTTTTCAAATACTCTTGTACCAACTTTTGGTAATCCGCCTTCTGATTTTCTTCTAAGCTGTGGAATTATAGATACATTATGGCAACCGGCAATTAGCACAGGAAGATTAAGTGCTAAAACACCTAATGATGTCAATATTTATCTTGATAAAGTACAGCAATATGAATTGGCACAAAAAACTCCTGATGAATGGATGAAAAGAATTATGCATTTTGGTGGAGGAACAACAGAACCGGAGCAAGATATATTCAAATATTATTTGAGTCAGTATGAAATTACTATTGAAGATACATTGTTCGGAGGGAATGTGATTCGATATTTTAAAAACTCTACTGCCCCTATACAAACTAATTTATCAGACGAAATAAAGTATTATATCAATAATGGTGTATCGTTAATGACATTTTTCGGACATGCTGCCGGCATTGGCTTTGATATTAGCATTGACCATCCATCACAATATCAAAATTACGGGAAATACCCATTCTTATTAGCAAATTCTTGCTTTGCTGGAGATATTTTTGGAACCGGAGTTTGTTCGAGTGAAGAATTTGTTTTGATACAAAACAAGGGAGTTATTGGATATTTAGCTTCAATTACAAAAGCTGTTTCAATATCGCTAAATGTATTCTCATCAGAATTTTATAAAAATATTAGCAGTAAGAATTACGGGGAACCTATAGGTAAATCAATTAAAGAAACAATTAGAGCTATTCAATTACCAGATTCAAATATTAAAGAAGTTTGTCTTGAAATGGTTTTGCACGGGGATCCGGGAGTAATTCTTAATTATCAGCCAAAACCCGATTTTTTTATTAATTCTTCAAAAATATATTCTAATCCTTACAATGTTACAACCGAAATTGATTCTTTTGAATTAAATGTTATTTCCACTAATATTGGAATGGCAGTAAACGATTCAATCATTGTAGAAGTTGAACGTACCCTGCCTGACGGATTAACAAAAGAAACTTATTTGAAAAAGATTAGGGCAACTCACTTTATTGATACAATTTCTTTCATTTTACCAGTAAATCACTCTGATGGCATTGGTATAAATTCCATAAAAGTTACTCTTGATTCTTATAATGATATTGATGAAATATCAGAAACAAATAATTCTGTATTAATAGAAGTTTTTATAAAATCGGCTGATATTATTCCTATATATCCCTACAAATACGCTATTGTTCCAAATTCACAAGTAACTCTTAAAACTTCAACAAGCTATCCTTTTTCGGGAAACAAAGATTACGTTTTTGAAATTGATACAATCGACTCTTTTAATAGCCCTTTTAAATTATCAGAAAAAATAAATCACTCAGGAGGAATAGTTACGTGGACACCACCGATTACTTTAACTGATAGCATGGTGTATTTTTGGAGAGTTAGCATTGATTCTTCTTCAACAAATTCATATAACTGGAAAGAAAACTCATTTCAACATATTAATAACAGAAGAGGATGGGCTCAAGCTCATTTCAATCAGTTTAAAAATGACAAATATCAATTTGTAAATTATAATAAACCTCAACGAAAATTTGAATTTATTAATGTTGTTAAAACAATTAATGTTCAAACCGGAGTATATCCGAATATTCCTTGGAATGATGTATGGTTTAAAATAAATACAGATGTAATGAGAGTTTGGACTTGTCTGAATCAATGGCCCAATTTTGTAGGTCTTAATTTTGCGGTCTTTGATACTATTAATGCTGAGCCATGGGTGAGTAATAATGTTGGAGGTGGTTACGGACCTTATAATAATGTGCATTGTGCAGGATATCCTTTTACAACTTTTGATTTTTATACTAATAATACTTTGGGTTGGGCAAACACTTTACAACATCCGCAATCGTGGTGGTTTGAGCAAATAGAAAATTTTATTGACACAATTCCTAATGGATATTATGTTCTTGCCTACAGTATGCAAAATCATAATGCTGAAAACTTTACAAGTAGCATGTATCAAGCATTTGAATCAATTGGCAGTGCATTAATTCATACTATTCAAAACGATAATTCTTATATTATTTATGGAAGAAAAGGTTCTGCTATTGGTACTGCTAATGAAGTTGTCGGAAGTACTACTAATTCAGTAATAATGCTTAACGATAGCATTAAAACAAAATGGGACGAAGGCTTTATCGAATCTGAAGTTATAGGACCATCAGGAAAATGGATTTCCTTGCATTGGGAACAAAAAAGCGTTGAACCTATTTCATCAGATATTGTTAGCCTAAGTGTGATTGGCATAAAAACATCAGGGATTGAAGACACAATTATTAGTGGGCTTCCACCTGATTCTACCGATATTAATAATTTAGATAAAAGAATTGATGCTGCTGTTTATCCCTATCTGAAGTTGGTAGCATTTATGAAAGACACATCATCAATACATGTTAAAACTCCGCCACAATTAAAAAGATGGCAGGTGATGTATTATAGTGCTCCCGAAACTGCTCTTGACCCTTCAGCACATTATTATTTCTATAAAGATACAGTTTATGAAGGTGACAGCATAGTTTTTTCGGTAGCTACTCATAATATAAGCGACTTTGATATGGACAGTTTGCTTATAACTTATTGGATAGTTGACAAAGACAGAAATATACATCCATTAGTAACAAAGAGAAAAGAAAAACACCCAAGCGGACATATTTTAATTGATACAGTTTCTGCTTCAACAATTGGTTTGACAGGGCTTAATAGTTTGTGGATTGAAGTCAATCCTAATAATGACCAGTTTGAACAATATCATATTAATAATATCGGTGAGGTTTATTTTTATGTAAAGTCTGATAAAACAAATCCTATTATGGATGTTACTTTTGATGGTTTTCATATTCTTGATGGTGATATTGTTTCATCAAAGCCGATGATTCAAATAATGCTGAACGATGAAAATGAATTTCTTCTAATGGAAAATATTGAAGATACAGCATCTTTTAGAATCTATTTGGTTTCACCGGGTTCACAAAACTCTGAAAGAATATATTTTCAAGAAGCAGGAAAAGAAATTATGAGATTCATTCCTGCCTCTGCATCAAACAAAACATGTAAAATTGAATATCAAGCTGATTTTCCACTAGACGGCACTTATAAATTAATTATTCAGGCAACAGATAAATCTTACAACAAATCAGGAAAAACGGATTATAATATTAATTTTAAAGTAATAAATAAATCAACAATTACAGAAATTCTTAATTGGCCTAATCCTTTTTCAACAAACACACGTTTTGTTTTTACTTTAACTGGTTCTGAAATTCCTACCTATCTTAAAATTCAAATTATGACAATAACCGGGAAAATTGTCAGAGAAATTCATCTTGATGAACTTGGAACAATTCATATTGGAAGAAATATTACACAATATGGTTGGGACGGTAAAGACCAGTTTGGTGATCAGCTTGCTAACGGAATTTATTTGTACAGGATTATTACGAATATCAAAGGAAAAGAGATTGAGAAAAATCAAACATCGGCAAGTCAATATTTTACAAAAGAGTTTGGGAAAATGTATCTCTTGAGATGATAAATATTTCAGCTTACAGAGCATCTGTTAATTAATTAACGTTTTATTATAAATTTTTTTGTTGTCAAAACTTGTTCATTAACTAAAACAGAGTAGAAATAAATTCCATCATTTAATCTTTTTGTTTCTAATCGATAATTATCAGTGCCACTGCTTAGTTTATTTTTACGAATTTCAAACCCCAATATATTTCGAATTTCAATTCTAACATTATTTATTGAAGGTGGAAACGAATAATTAAAAATGATATAAGAATTTGCAGGATTAGGATAAGCGTTGAAAAATTTTATATCATTATCACATTCCTTTGATATTATTGATGAGTCAGCCCGGTTTATATGCTTGGAATTCTTGGCAATTGTATTTAAATGTTCATCTGAAGGATTTAGACTTTGTGCAAAAGTTGTAGGTATGGAAATATAAATTAGAACTGTAAAGAGTAGGAATTTTTTCATAATAAATAATTTTATTATGTGACGAATTAATAAAAAGGAAGTTACAGCAAATAATTTTTTTTCTGAGCTAATTAAAGTATTGTAAAATAAAAAGACTGACTATATTAGTCAGCCTTTTGTATATTTTTTAAAATGAGTTTAAATAGTAACTATTTAGCAGGTTCGTTATTTAAAACCGTAAATCATCTTCCTGTAAAATTTTTCCTCGTTCCTAAAGGATGATTTTACAGTAAGCTGATTTACTCAAATTGTTAATTTGATGAAATTGTAGTAGATATTAACAAATTAATAAATTCTTTCTCAATTCTGATTCCCTTTAGGGTCAGGGCAAAGATGAATTGAGAAAGAATTTATGATAAAAATCAGGAGCTGGTAAATAATTACTTTAAATAAATCTTTTTAAGCTATTGGTAAATAATTATAATTAATGTCTTACAATAAGTCTTTTTGTAATAAATATATTATCATCAACTATAATTGAATAGAAATAAATTCCATCAGTTAGCTCTTCAGTTGATAGTTTAATATTTCCTTTTTTATTAAAAATCTTAACTTCTTTTACAACAGTGCCTAAAATGTTCCTGATAACAATTTTAGAATATTTTGTTGTTTTAGGTAATAAATAATCGAAAGAAGTAAAATTGTCAGAAGGATTTGGATAAGGATTAGAAAATTTAATTTCTTTTGTTTTAGCTTCTTTAATTCCAACTCCCGTTACATGATATTCTACAACAACACTTACAGTATCGTTAGGGTCTTCATTATTGAAGAAAACGTAAGTTATTGTTGTAACTCCTATTGTTGAATTTGTAACATAATCGCCATCAAAATTATTTATAGTTGCTCCGGCATTAATAATGATTGAATCGGGAGAAACATAAATTGATGGACTATAACATGCACTCCAGCAAAAATAATTTTGAGAACCTGCAACAATATAATTTTCTATTTTTTTTACTTTAACAGGAATACTAACAGTATTGTTATTTGTAACCAAAATATGAGATTTCATAGTTATTGTTGTCGAGTCTCCATAGATTGCAAGAGTGTCTCCATTATTCATTGCGCCTGAGCTGGTAGATAATGAAAGATTTTGTGTAAAGGCTGTTATTGTTAATAAATAAATAAAGCCAAGCAGAGGTAATATTTTTTTCATAATGTTTTATTTAATAATTTTAAATTCATTCTCTTGCAAAAACTGTGCAAAAATTTTATTTTTAGCAAAAATATAAAATTTATTATACGAACTAATTTATTTAACACTTTTTATAAAAAAAAAACGACTAAACTTTTTTGCCTAACCGTTTTTTTTGAAATTATAAATTTATTCTAATTTATATGTAATTTTTTTGTAAATATATTATTTCCGACAGTGAGTTTTACAATATATAAACCTTCGGAAAAATTGTTAACATCTAAAACTGCAGTATGATATCCTGAATTTTCATATCCTTTATTTTCAGAATAAACAACTTCGCCAAGAATATTATAAATTTTAATATTTACATTTTGATTTTCAGCTAGTAGATATCTTACATAAGCCTGAGAATTTGTAGGATTAGGGAATAATTCGATTATTCCGTTTTTACTTGCTTGATTATTAATTCCTACATTGTTGGTTGCCCATGCAGATTGAAAAACTTCTTTTGTTGAAGTGTTTTGTACCCAAACAACAACATTTAAATCAGAAAATTCTTCAACAGAATGTTCAATAGAGTGGTTTATTGGATCCTGAGCACTGTTTGGAAGTCTGTAAGAACCTTTAAATTCATAATGTCCGTCGAAGTTAAAAGCTGTGCCGGCAGTTAGAGTTCCAATATTTGTTCCATTTGCGTTAGGAACCATTTTTTTCATTACATAATTAAACTCAGTTTCTCCATTGGTCTTTTTGTTTTTAGTTGTTTTATTTTCAATAATTGCAACATGAAATTTTATATTGGAACTTGGGAAACTAATTTTTGGGTCAACAGTAGCATAAACAGAAACAGTTTGTCCAACAACCTGATAAGATGCAGTGATATCAATAAAAGAAGGTACTGCATAAGCATCATTTAATAATGTTGATGTGTAATAGTTGGAGTTACAATTATATCCACCGTCAACATATATCCATGGTACATATTGATTACTGTAATAAGTTGATCTGGAACCACCTTCAGCAGTATAATATGGGTCACCAGTACCTGGCCCAGCTGTTTGATATTTAACACAAGTAAATTTATTAGGATTAGCATTGAATATAGATTTTAAATTTGCATTTCCGGCATTACATGGTCCACATGTTGAAGCTGTAAAACACTCGTGTAATGGAATTCTTTGAACAGCACTTGAAGGATCATATCCTGTTGCTGATGTAGATAATGAATCATTAGCTGTAAATTGATCAACATGACCATTAGGATTGCTTACCCAAACATCAATTGTATGTGCTCCAGTTGTTGGTGTCCATGTTGTTGTATGAGCATAGTTATATGTTGCGTTTTGAGCAATACTTAATCCTGATAAATTATCAGTATTAACAGTGCCACCATCAATTCTATAATGTAAATCTAATGCTGTTATTGTTATAAGACCCATGTTATTAATTTCGCCATCAATAGTAACAGCATTTCCAATTGGAACTAATGGATTTACATCAATAGTGTTTACAGCAATGTCAAATGAGTCAGGGACAACAGATGCAAGGTTATATCCAAACAATTTTTCGTTTTGAATCAGACCACCTAAAGTAGCTGTACTGGTAATAATACCTGGCTCAATCCAAAGTCCTCCACCAAGATCTCCGGGTATACAAATATCTGAGGTACAATCATGAGTTATTCCTGTTGGTAAGCCGGTTGTTGCATCAATTTGAGTGATAGTTGTATTAGATGCACTTGTAGCTGAAATACTCCAAATATAAGGACCTCCTGGAGTAATAGTGTCATAGGCAGTTCCATAATTGCTTGTTAAACCGTGAGTGGCAGAAGGGATAGTTCTGATAACCATTCCACTTTTGCTTACTAATGATAAATCTGTATCCCAATTTCCTACCCAAAAAGCATCGCTGTTAGGTTGATAACAAATATTTCTTACTGTAACACTTGGAGAAGCAATAGTTCCAACCAAATATGGTGCAGTTGTATCAAAATCCATTTTATAGATAAGGTTGGAAGATTTACCACCATAAAAATAAGTTCCATCATATGCAAGGTCTCTAAGTCCAAGAACTCCTGCGATAGTAAAACTATCAACTAAAACACCAGTTGTTATACTATATTTATAAATATAACCGGCATTTGATGATGTTGTACTCCATACTGTTGAGTAAAAATAATTGCCATCACACTCAGCACCTGCAATATAGCTTTGATTGCTAACATCGTAGTTAAATTGTACTTGCCATGCTCCTTTTGCTCCTTTTTCAATAGTAGAAGAGGCATTTGGAGAACTTTCAGAATAGTTATTTGCACTGTATTGTGCAAAAATTATTGATGATAAAAATAACATCAATGTGAATAAAGTAATTTTTTTCATAGATTTTTGTTTTAATTGAAATTAATTTTAATTATTATTAAATGAATTCTACATTTATTATTTACAGCAAAAATAATTTTTTTTTATAAACTTAAAGAGAAATAGGAATGTATTTTTAAAAATTTATTAAATTTATGCAGTAAATTATTCTTAACGTGTTAATATTCTTAGTTTAAAACATTCATTTTCTCAAGAAATACAGTATTTCCAATAGCTAATTTTAAGATATAAAAACCATTTTCAAGGTTTTCACAATTGATTTCCGATGTGTGAATTCCATTTTGCAAGACTCCTTTTTTATCAGAATAAACTTTTTCTCCTAAAACATTGTAAACATTTATTTCAACATTCTGATTATTGTTCACAACATATTTGACAAAAGCAGAAGAACTAACAGGATTTGGAAATAAACTGATAATTCCATTATTAGAGTTATTGTTATTATTTATTCCTGCTGTTTTAAATGACCATGCAGCCTGATACACTTCTTTTGTAGTTGTGTTTTGAGCCCAAACAACAACAGAAAGGTCATAAAATTCTTCAACTGTATTAACACTGGGGAATGTGTAACTTTCGGTAAATGATACAGGTGTCCCGTTTGTAAGATTTCCTAAAGGTCTTCCTATTGCTTTTGGTAGCATTTTTTTCATAACACTATAAAATTCTGTTTCGCCATTAGACATTTTATTTCCAGTTGTTTTGTTTTCAACAATGGCAATAAATACTTTGTTATTTGTTCCTGAAAAATCTTGTAAAGGATTCAAAGTAACAATAACTTCAACGGTTTTTCCAATAATAGAGTGTGTTGCTGATACTTCCAGATACACAGGTTTATTGTAATTATTATTGAATTGTGTCTGGTTATAAGAACCTACACCATAATTATGTCCGTCAACAAATAATGATGGAACAGAATTAACACCATAAAGACCTCTTCTGTAGCCACCTTCTGTTGTGTAATATGGATCACCTACACCAGGCCAATTCATTTGATATTTTATTAAAGTAAATTTATTTGGATTTGCATCCAAAATACTTTTTATGTTAATATTCCCTGAATAACAGGGACCGCAAGTTGAGCTTGTGAAAACCTCATGTAGCGGTAGTCTTTGAGTTGATTTTTGGGCATTCGTTAGTGTGAATAAAAAGAGAACAGTTATTAATATAACAATTTTTTTCATATCAGATATTATAAATTTAGATAATTAAATATTTAGTGCAAATTTAAAAAAAAACCGCTTAGAATTCCAAGCGGTTTTTTTTATTAATAATAAATTATTTTTCAATAGTAAATTTCCTTGTATAAACAGAGTTTCCTACTGAAAGTTTTAGAATATACAACCCATTTGCAAAATTGCTGGTATTAATTAAAGTAGTATGAACTCCTTGTGGTTGAGTTCCTATGTTTTGAGAATAAACAACTTCGCCAATAATGTTATAAGCTTTAATATCTACATTGCTTTTTTTAGAAACCAAATAATTCAAATTTGTAAAGTTGTTTGCAGGATTAGGAAACAAATTGACTATATGGTCATTTTGTTTATTATTTTTTATTCCAGTACAAAGGTCTGTGTATGCTGATTGAATAACCTCTTTTGTTGTTTCGTCTTGAATAAATACTATAACACCTAAATCATTAAAGTTTTCAACAGTATTTCCGGATGGGAATGTATAGCTTTTATTAAGATTAACATAAACGCCTGTATAAAATGGGCCAACAGAAGTTCCATTTTCATTAGGAATCATTTTTTTCAATACATTATAAAAAACTGTTTCGCCATTTGTAGTAGCATTGCCGGTAGTTGTTCTTTCAACAATAGCTATTTGAGCTTTCAAAGGATGCCCCGGGTCAACAAATTCGGGAAAAGGAAGTATAGCCACTTTAACAGTAACTTTTGTTCCACTTAGAGTAATAGTAGGTGTTAAAGATAAATATGCTGGAGCAGAAAAATCAGTATATGCAATTTGGTCATAATATGCCGGGGCAACCTGATTTATGCCATTTATAAACATATCAGGAAGTGAATCAACACTATAATAAGTTTTTCGGGTTAAACATTCGCTTGTACTATAGGGGTCATTGGGTAACTGATATTTTATAAGTGAATAAGTACCGTGATTTGCATCTAAGAGTATTTTTAAACTATCGTTACCTACTTTGCAATCAACAGAGGACGAGCTGGAAAATACTTCATGAAAAACTAATCTGGGAACAAAAACTCCCATAACATTAACAACTTTTACTAAAGTGTCGTTAACGGTATTTTCATCTTGATGCCCCCCGTTAATGCTATCAGCGTTAATGCTATCAGCCCAAACTTTTATAGTGTAAGCACCGGTTGATGAAGGATTCCAAATTGAATCATGAAAATACCAGTCTTCGGCATACATAGGTAAATTTGTTGCTGCTATGTATTCTGACTTTATGGCTCCACTATCAATTTGATAATTTATTCTATAAGAATTAACATTTTGTGAAGCGTAATTTTTTAGTGTTCCTCTTATTTCAATAGGTAATCCTTTTGTTTGATAGGAATTAGTTTGTATCCAGTTAACAGACATATCATAAATTGGTCTGGAACCGGGAATAAATTCATAATATTTATTGTCGGATGGTGTTTTGCTTTTACCCGCAAGAGAAGGAATGCCGGGAGAACCTGCAACTTGAACTGCTGATGAGGTGTTAATCTGAAGCCCTAATGTCAAAAAGGGCTCACAATTGTTTTTATCTGAGCATCTTTGGTCAACAATAAAAATTTTGTTGGATGTTTCTTCAAGAACAATGCTCCAATAAGTCCAGCAATCATTAGTTGTATTATTTTGAATGTCGTATGAAGAAAAGAAAATCCAATGTTGCCTATTGGGAGCATATCCAAAAGTCTTTTTTACAATATGGTCGTTTGAATATGAACCTCCATATTTTAATCCCCATATACAAATTGATTTATCAGGAATATTTGAACTAGGAATAGGTAAAACTATTCCCGGTACAGTAGTATCGCCAACACTAAAAGTTAAAATTCCTGTTGTTGAAACTTTGTATTGTGTTACAGCGCTTCCGTTAAATAAAAAAGTAAAAGGAATATTTTGAACTGCTGTCCATGACGGGTGAGAAGATGGTTGAATATCTAACCAGCTTGGTGCTAAACCATTGCCAAAAGGATTTTCCCAATTTCCGTTTAAATTGCCGGGGTTTCCGTTTGGGGTAGTTGCCGGTGTGTTGTAATAATATCCTGTTTGAGAGCTAACAATTAAACAAACAAGAATTAAACTAATAGTAAAAAGTGTTTTTTTCATACGATTCTATTTTGTTTTTTAATTAATATTAAAATTTTTAGACCATAAAAATAATTCAAATTTTATTATGCACAAGTAATTTATTAAATATTTGTTATTATATGTTTTTTCTCAAAATTTGTTATTTGAAAGCTATTAAACAATAGTGCGTCTGTATGTTTCTGCATACTAATACCTTTTGGTGTTTTGATGTGTAATATTATAAAACACTAATGTTTCATTATAATTATAATAGACAAAAAAAACTGCATAAACGTTGCAAGTTATTGCAAGAATAAAAATTATGTATATTTTTGCGTGGAAAAAAATTGTTGGAAGTTTTTGCAATCAATCAAAAATAATTCTGGCATTTGTTTTGTAAATAGAATAAAAAAAAACCTTAAAAATGAGAAAATTATTCGCAATTATTGTTTTGATAGTGCTCAGTATTAGTTTCACTTTTGCTCAGGAAAATGATAAAGAATTTCGCAAAATTCCTTCTGTTAATCTTAAGACTATGGATGGAAAAACAATTGATACAAAAACAATTTCAAATAACGGCAAACCATACATAATTTCATTCTGGGCAACATATTGCAAACCTTGTATAAAAGAACTTAATGCAATTGCTGAAGTATATGAAGAATGGCAAGAAGAACATGGTGTGAAAATTATTGCTGTTTCAATAGATGATTCCAGAACATGTAGAAGTGTGCCTGTTCTTATTAATGGCAAAGGCTGGGAATACGAATTTTACCTTGATGAAAACAGCGATTTTAAAAGAGCCATGAATGTTAATAATGTTCCTCATACTTTCATTATTAATGGAAATAATGAAATAGTTTGGCAACACACAACTTACTCTGAAGGTGCCGAAGAGGAGCTTATTGAATTAATCATTAAACTCAACAATGGCGAAGATATTTCTGGAGAATAAAAATTAATAAATTCCTAAATTATTGTGAGAAAATTAATTTCAATTAATAGGAGCATACTGATTTTAACAATTGGTTTGCTTCCTTTGTTTTCTGTCGGACAAAATATTCTAAACTCAGGACAGGTTCACGGCAACTTCCAGTTAGACGCACAGTATTATCTCGAAGATTCTACTATTGGAGCACCTGATGTTCCTGAAAAAATTGGAATGAATGCCTTTGCAAATTTAATTTATACAAATAAAAATTTCGAAGCAGGTGTTAGATACGAAAGTTATCTTAATCCTTTGCAAGGTTACGATACTCGTTATACAGGGAGTGGTTTTGCTTACCGATATGCAAAATATTCAAAAGATAAGTTCGAAATTACTGTTGGAAATTTCTATGAGCAATTTGGAAGTGGATTAATTTTCCGTGCTTATGAAGAAAGAAACCTTGGCTATGATAATGCAGTTGATGGTATTCGTGTGAAATATTCACCTTTTGAAGGAGTTACTTTTAAAGGAATAATTGGTAACCAAAGGTTTTTTTGGGAAAAAAGCGAAGGAATTGTTAGGGGACTTGACGGAGAAATTAATTTAAATACCCTTATTAAGAAATTTAATGACAAAAAGACTAAGGTTATTCTTGGTGGTAGTTTTGTTAGTAAATACCAATCGGACCAGGACCCAATATGTGAACTTCCTGAGAATGTTGGAAGTTATGCCGGAAGACTGAATGTTTCAAGAGGTAAAATTAATGTTTATACCGAATATGCTTATAAGATAAACGACCCTTCTACAGTTAATGGCTTTATTTATAAACCTGGAGAAGCTCTTTTGATTGAAACTTCATATACACAGAAAGGTTTAGGAATATCTCTCGCTGCTAAGCGAATTGATAATATGAATTACAGAACAGATAGGGCAGAAACGGGAACCTCATTAAATATTAATTATTTGCCTTCGTTGACCAAGTTGCATACTTACAGTTTGTCAGCAATTTATCCTTATGCAACTCAAGCAAACGGAGAGTTAGGTCTTTCAGGCTCATTAATATATAAAATTAAAAAAGGCTCTGCTATTGGCGGAAAATACGGAACTACAATTGCTTTTAATTATTCTGTTGTTAATTCAATTGATAAAACTGCAATTAATGATTCAACAACAATTGGTCAAAAAGGAACTCTTGGTTATGAATCTGATTTCTTTAAAGTTGGTGATAGAAAATATTTCGAAGATTTTAATATTGAAGTAACAAAAAAATTCAATAAAAAAATTAAAGGTGTTTTTTCATGGGTAAATCTAATGTATGATATTGAAATGAATCAGGGACATGCTAATCAACCTAATGTTTATGCAAATATTGCTATTGCTGACGTTACTTATAAATTAAAAAACAGGAAATCACTTCGCCTTGAAGCACAACACCTTTCAACTCATCAGGATGAAAAAAACTGGGCTTTAGGTTTACTTGAGTTTAATACAAAACATTGGTTCTTTGCTTTGATGGACCAATATAATTATGGAAATGATGATACTAAAAAACAAATCCATTATTACACATTATCTTTAGGATACAATAGAAATACCAGCAGAATTGCACTATCATACGGAAAGCAAAGAGAAGGAATTTTATGTATTGGTGGTGTATGCAGGGCAGTTCCTGCTTCTAATGGATTAACACTTTCAATTACAAGTAGTTTTTAATTAATTCAAATTTTATTTAAGATGAAATGCCCATGTGCTAAAGTCCACCAAAAGAGATGAATAATCCCGATATATATCGGGAGGGCATTCCATGTTAGATAAAGATAAAGTTTAAAAATTTAATGAACTTATAAATAAAACAATCAGTCAAATAACAAAATTTAGACACATGAAATTTTTAAGATATATATCAATAATAGCTTTGGTCAGCATTATTTTCGCATCTTGCGACAAAGTTGATTGCCCAGCATGTGGAAAAAATTCAATACCAATTAACGGTGATACAATTTTTAAAAAAGTGTTGCTTGAAGATTATACAGCTTTTAGATGCCCGAATTGTCCGGAAGCTGCAGCTATTGCTCATGAACTTAAAGATTTGTATGGTGAAAGGCTTGTTATTATGGCAATGCATGTTGGTCTTCAGGCAATGCCAATTGGAGGAAATTATTTTTATGATTTTAGGACTTCAACAGGAGATGCTTGGGACAATTTTTTTAATGTTTACTCTGGTATTGGATTACCTGCAGGAATGGTAAATAGAATTGGATATCCCGTTCAGTCAAGTTATTTGCATGGCAGAGGAAACTGGGGTACCGAAGTCGCTAAAATTATTTTAGACACCGCTGATGCAAATATTGAAATTCATACAAATTTAAATACTGTTTCCCGTGAACTTGAAGTTGATATTGATGCATATTTTTATAAAGATTTGATAGGAACTTATTATGTTAATGTTTGTTTAATTGAAGACAGTATTATTTATACTCAAGACAGCAGTGGAGTTGTTATTCTTGATTATAATCACATGCATGTTCTTAGAGGCTCCGTTAGTAATATCTGGGGCGATTCACTTACATCAGACCCAATAGCTGATAGTTCTGCTTATTATATTATTGATGATTTCCCGATATACACTATAGATAATGATAGAGAATTAAAAAATTGTTCAGTTGTTGCTTTTATCTACAGAAAAGATAATGTAGGAGTATGTAAATATGGGCAATATGAAATAGTTCAGGCAGAAGTGAAAAAAATACAGTAAGATTTTCTATTTATAATTCGCCCTAAAACGTTACATTTAAAATAATTAAACATGAAGAAAAAAATTGTTATTAAAAGTTTCTTTATTGTTGCGATAGCAGCAGTTTCAGTTGTTATATTCTACGGATTTACAAATTTAAATTCCAATCCTCCCGAAGATAATATTAAAGAATTCATACAAGGATATGAAGTTCAAATGCAGAAATTGGAGAAAGCTTATAATTTAGCATATTTTAATGCTTCAATTTCGGGCGAAGAGGAGGATTATAAAAATTCATGATCATGTCCATTATTATCATAAAAGCACCATTTTGATTCAGAAAAAAAAACGGCAAATGTTTCCAACCAAAATCATTATTCATAACATCAAATATTTTTTCGCTTGTTCCTCTTTGATTGTAATATTCAATAACTTCTTTTTCTGTGCTTTGCCAATCAGATGTTAGTATTGACCGATATTTGTAAGTATCCTGAGTAAATGCATCCACTTGATTATCACATGTTTTTTCTCGCATGATAACTAATCTGTAATTTCTATCTTCATAGAATTGGATAAATGGAATAGATGCTACTTCATAGTTTTGATAGTTTATCTCAACACTTTGCCAATCACTTATTTCTTGTA
>Ga0307991_1000448_pt1 | contig 29687 bp, 25 predicted proteins | sample EllFjometagen131_FD_203146 | JGI IMG/M metagenome (GOLD analysis project Ga0307991, IMG submission 203146) | Marine microbial communities from Ellis Fjord, Antarctic Ocean - #131 | ecosystem: Environmental > Aquatic > Marine > Unclassified | place: Southern Ocean | collected 2014-10-08 | reverse complement strand
GAGAAAAATCAAGAAAAATCCGAAGCAATTAATAATCTTTTTGAAATCATGAAAGCTGTTTCACCCGAAGATACTTTTTTACATTTTAATGATTTATATAATAATTGCACAATTCGTTATGGTGATTTAAAAAAACAACTTGCAGAAGACGTTATTGTTTTTTTAGCACCAATAAAAGAAAAAATAAATGAACTTTCGGCGAATGATAATTATTTGAGAAAAGTAGCCGAACAAGGTGCTGAAAAAGCTAGAATCAGCGCTTCTCAGACAATTAAAGATGTCAGGAAAATTATTGGATTCAGAAAATTCTAATTATTTGTTTTTTTTATAATATGTTTTTATATATATTTGAATTTTCTGTATTTGCATTTTAATAAATAGGATTGTAATGAAAACACAAAGTAATATTTCGCTTGTAACAGAATGGATATTAAAAATAGCGATAGTTTTTTTCCTGTTTAAAATATTTTACTATAATCAGGAAAGCTCATTTTTTGAAAGCAAATTTATTAGCGGTCTATTAGGTGTCCTCAAATTTATTTTATTTATTGGAATTTCTATGGGAGTGGTGCTTGTTAAAAAAAATAATTTTAAAATTGTTGGTTTTTTAATTATATTTATCGGTAGCCTATATTTTTTGCTTACAATAATTTCCGAGTCTTTAATTTCTTTCAAATATGTTGAATATATTTTACTTATGGCAATTTCAATATATTATCTTTTAAGAAAAGCAAAACCCAAAAAAAAGAAAATCAAATGATTAAAGGAATTAATGCAAAATAATACAAACACTTCTGAAAAAAAAGAGCAAGTAATATTGGTTGGTCTTGTTACAAGCAAACAAGACAAAAATCAAATTCAAGATTACTTAAAAGAATTAGCTTTTCTCGTTGAAACTGCAGGTGGAATTTCCAAAAAACACTTTATTCAAAAAATCGAAGCTTCTGATTCAAAAACTTATGTTGGCTCAGGAAAACTTCAAGAAATCAGTATTTATGTTAAAGAAGAAAAAATTGACATAGCTGTCTTTGATGACGAGTTAAGTCCATCACAAATCAGAAATATCGAAAAAGCTTTAGGTTGTAAAATATTAGACCGCAACAATTTAATTATGGATATTTTTGCTAGAAGAGCAAAAACTGCACACGCCAAAACACAAGTTGAATTAGCACAATACCAATATCTTTTACCAAGACTAACCCGAATGTGGACTCACCTTGAACGACAAAGAGGAGGAATAGGTTTAAGAGGTCCCGGAGAAACAGAAATTGAAACCGACCGAAGAATTATCCGCGATAAAATTTCAAAATTAAAAAAGAAATTAATTCATATTGACAAACAAAAAAACACTCAAAGAAAAAATCGGGAAAGCATGGTTCGTGTTGCAATGGTTGGATATACCAATGTAGGAAAATCAACAATTATGAATCGGCTAAGCAAGTCTGATGTGTTTGTCGAAAACAAATTATTTGCAACTCTTGATACTACAGTGAGAAAAGTAGTAATTGAAAATCTTCCTTTTTTGTTTTCTGACACCGTTGGTTTTATTAGAAAATTACCCCACGGGCTTATTGAATCTTTTAAATCAACTTTAGACGAAGTCAGAGAAGCCGATATTTTAGCTCACGTAGTTGATATTTCACATCCTGATTTTGAGAAACAAATAGATGTGGTAAGACAAACACTTGCTGAAATCAATTCTGCGGACAAGCCCATTATTATGATTTTTAATAAAATTGATTTATTAAAATCTCAAAATGATGATTCAGAAAAATTAAATCTTGAAGAATTAAAAAAAACATGGATGGCAAAAGAAAACAATCCTTGTGTTTTTATTTCCGCAAAAGAAAATGCTAATATTCAAGACTTAAAAAAGTTATTATATAGAAAATTAAAAAAGATACATGCTAAAAGATTTCCATATAATAATTTTCTTTATTAATTGTAACAAATTCAAAACAATATAGTAAAAATATATATTAATATTTTGTAAAATATTTTTTAATACAGAACTATACTAAATTTGTAATTTTTAATACTTTCGCAAATTACTTATAAACTAAAGTATAATGAATATTATAATTGCAGGAGATGGAGAAGTTGGTTTTCATTTAGCCAAACTTCTTTCAAATGAATATCATAATACAACCATTGTTGACCCTCATCAGGAATTATTAAAATTATTAGAGTCGCATTCCGATTTGATGACTATTGCCGGCGATTCAACATCGATATCGGTTTTAGAAAGAGCAAATGTAAAAAATGCAGACCTTTTTATTTCTGTTCTACATGACGAAAGAACCAATATTGTAACCTCGATATTAGCTAAAAAATTAGGAGCAAAACGAACAATTGCAAGAGTAAATAACTCGGAATATTTAAATAAAGAAAATAAAAAAATTTTTAAAGACCTTGGAATTGATGCAATTGTTAATCCCGAAGGAATTGCCTCTAACGAAATTACTAAATTATTAAACCAAACAGCAGCCACAGAAATATTTGATTTCTCAAAAGGGAAATTATCGCTTTTTCTTATAAAGTTGGATGAAAAAGCCCAAGTAATAAACAAATCATTAAAAGAGATTGCAAGCGAGCACTCTCATTTGGATTTTAGAGCTGTTGCAATTCACCGAAAAGGAAAAACGATTATTCCAAAGGGAGATAACAAATTCCTTACTAATGACCTTGCTTATGTTATTACAAAACCCCACGGAATTGATACTCTTATGAAATTAGGAGGAAAAACCAAAATAGAAATAAACGATGTAATGATAATTGGAGGTGGCAGAATAGGAAGGATGACCGCCTTAAATCTGGAAAAAGAACTAAACATAAAATTAATAGAAAGAGACAAAGAACGTTGTTATCTATTGAACGACCAATTGCAAAAAACTTTGATAATTAATGGTGATGCCAGAGATGTTGAATTACTTGAAGACGAGGGAATTCATGGCGTTGATGCTTTTATTGCAGTTACAAACGATTCCGAAACAAATATATTTACTTGCCTTCTTGCTCAAAAATATGGAGTTAAAAGAACAATTGCATTAGTTGAAAACATTGACTATATTGATATTGCTCAAAATATGGGAATCGATACCATCATTAATAAAAAACTTATTACGGCAAGCTATATTGTCCGTTTTACAATGGGGGCCGAAGTTACATCAATAAAATGTTTGAATGGTGTTGAAGCAGAGGTTTTAGAATTTGTGGTTAAACCAAAATCAAAAATTACAAAACATCCGATTAGTAAACTTAGGTTTCCCGAAGATGCGATAATTGGTGGAATTGTTAGAAATGAAGAAAGCCATATTGCTATTGGTGATTTTCAGATTCAAGCAAATGATAAAGTTGTTGTATTTTCTCTTCCTAGTGCAATTCATAAAGTTGATAAACTATTCAATTAATATTTTTATTCCAAAATATGATGGAATTATTATAAATTATCAGATATTTGAAATTTATAAATAGAAAACTCTATTAAATAATGCGAAATTGGAAAGACGTAAACGGCAAGCTAATTATTAAAGTTTTAGGGCTACTATTAATAATTGAAGGTTTCTTTATGTGGCTTTGCCTTCCTTTCTCCTATTATTTCCAAAGTGGCGATTTTTTTGACATTCTTCTATCAGGAATAATTACAACTTTATCAGGGCTCATAATATGGTTCTTTACCAGGAAAAATAAAAATAAAAACCTAGGCAAAAGAGAAGGTTATATTATTGTAACATTTGCATGGATAATAATTTCGATATTCGGTGCATTGCCTTTTGTGTTAAATGGAGCTATTCCAAACTATACAAATGCTTTTTTTGAAACGATGTCGGGTTTTACAACAACCGGAGCATCAATATTGACAGATATTGAATCTGTTCCAAAAGGCTTGCTGTTTTGGAGAAGTCTTACTCATTGGATTGGCGGTATGGGAATTATTGTTTTATCTCTTGCCATTTTGCCTATTTTAGGTATTGGTGGAATGCAGCTTTTTGCTGCTGAAGTTCCCGGACCAACACCTGACAAATTACATCCCAGAGTAACAGGAACTGCAAAAAGACTTTGGGGGATTTATATACTTCTTACTATAGTTGAAACAGTATTCCTTCTCTTTGGAGGTATGGATTTCTTTGACTCATTATGTCATAGTTTTGGAACCATGGCAACTGGTGGATTCTCAACTAAAAATAATAGTATTATGGGATTTTCTCCCTATATTCAATATGTTATAGCAATATTTATGATTTTAGCTGGAACCAATTTTACGCTTCATTATTTTGCTTTAATGGGGAAATTTGATAAGCTTAAGAAAAATGAAGAATTTCGTTTTTATATGCTGTTAATAATTATTGCTACTGTAATTATTACCATTTCTATGATAATCCTAAGGAACACAGCTTTCGAGAAAGCTTTTAGAGATTCGTTGTTTCAGGTTGTTTCAATAGTAACTACAACAGGTTTTGTAACATCAGATTATCTTCTGTGGCCAAATTATGTTTGGTTTTTAATATTCCTGTTAATGTTTACGGGAGGATGTGCAGGTTCGACAGGTGGTGGTATTAAAGCAATGAGACAATTGCTTTTGTTTAAAAATAGTGCAGTTCAACTAAAGAGATTAATTCATCCACGAGCTTTTATTCCTGTTAAGTTTAACGGAAAATCTATTCCTCAAGAAATAATTTTAAACATTTTAGCGTTTTTCTTATTCTATATGATAATATTTGCATTCGGAACTCTTGTAATGTCATTTTTAGGACTTGATTTAAATAGTGCAATGGGGTCTGTAATAGCTTCATTGGGAAACATTGGACCGGCAATTGGAGATGTAGGTCCAACTGGAAATTATGCTGCAATTCCTTCTGTTGGCAAATGGTTTCTTTCATTTTTAATGCTATTGGGAAGACTTGAAATATTTACTGTTTTGATTATTTTAACTCCTGCTTTTTGGAAAAAGTAATTTCTTATGATAAAATTATCTGTTGTTATTATTACCTTTAACGAAGGAAAAAACATTGGAAGATGTATTGATTCTGTTCTTTGTTTAGCAGACGATATTATAATAGTGGATTCTTTTTCAAATGATAGAACCGAGGAAATTGCAACATCAAAAGGAGCAAGATTTGTAAAACAAAAATTCCTTGGGCATATTGAGCAAAAGAATTTTGCAATCACTCAGGCAAAATATCCACACATTTTATCCTTAGATGCGGATGAATCTTTATCGGAAAAATTACAGAAATCAATATTAAAAGTTAAAGAAAATTGGCAAGGAGATGGTTATAAAATGAACCGTATGACCAACTATTGTGGTAAATGGATAAAACATTGTGGATGGTATCCGGACACAAAATTACGACTTTGGGATAGCCGAAAAGGAAAATGGGAGGGTATTAATCCTCACGACAAATATATAATGGAAAAACAGGCTAAGATTATTTTTTTGGAAGGTGATATTTTTCATTATTCATATTATTCTATTTTAGATCATCTTAAGCAGACAGATAAATTTACAGACATTTCTGCAAGAGAATTATTATTAAAAGGGAAAAAGCCGAATTATATTAAATTAATTTTTAGTCCGATAATAAAATTTTTACGAGATTATTTTTTTAATTTAGGATTCTTAGATGGGTATTATGGATTTATAATTTGTAAAATTTCAGCTAATGCTACTTTTCTTAAATATAAAAAATTAAAAAATTTGTATTCAGAACAAAAAAACAATAAGTGAGGAAACCAACAATATTAGTAGATTTATCAAAACTTAAAAACCCTTATTGCGGATTAGGGCAAGTATCTTTGTCTTTTGGAAAAGCTATCAGTAAAATAAAATATGATGATTTTGAATTATGTTTTTTAATTCCTAAAGAGTATAAAAATTTCTTTGGTGATTCAGTGCTTTATGAAAAAGTATCATTTAAAAGACAGCTTTCTCCAAAATTTTGCAAAAAATATAATATTTGGCATTCTATTCATCAGGATTCTCCGTATTTTCCTTCTGACACAAAAACACCTTATATTTTAACTGTTCACGATTTGAATTTTTTAGAAGAAAAAACACCTAAAAAAGCAAATAAAAGATTATTAAAACTTCAAAATAAAATAAATCGTGCAAGTGCAATAACTGCAATTTCTGAATATACAAAAAAAGCAATTCAGCAAAATTTTAATATTCCTGATATTCCCTTTAAGGTTATTTATAATGGGGTTGATTTAGATGAGTTTCATGATGCTGAAAAACCGACATTTTTTAATGGAGGAGAATTTTTATTTACAATTGGAGTGATTAAGGCAAAAAAGAATTTTCATGTTCTTGTTGATTTTTTAACTCAATTACCTGAATTAAAATTAATAATTGCAGGAGATAAAACCGATGTTTATGCACAAAATTTACAGAAAAATATAATAAAAGCAGGACTTGAAAATAGAATAATTTTACCTGGGAAAATAACAGAAAGTGAAAAATGCTGGCTTTATAAAAATTGCAAAGCATTTGTTTTTCCGTCTTTGCTTGAAGGTTTTGGGCTACCTGTTATTGAAGCTATGAAGTTTGGTAAACCGGTTTTTTTATCCACACATTCAAGCTTGCCAGAAATTGGAGGAAGCAATGCATATTATTGGGAATATTTTGAACCGAAAAATATGGCAGAAATATTTAATACAAAAATGCAGGAATTTTTATCTGACACACAAAAAGCGAAAAACATAAAACTTTATGCAGAAAAATTCTCATGGGATATTGCCACTAAGCAATACATAGATTTATATCTTGAAATATTGATTAGCAATAAACCAACAAAACAATTTAAATAGTCAATAAAGAAATTTACTAAAAAGATAATCCTTTTCTGATAACTTCAGCTAGTTCTCTATAACGATTTATTTGTTCTTTTTCAGGGTCAATTCCTTTGCCAAATCTCTTTGAGCTTTTGTTATACATATTGCTTTTGAAGAGAATAAACTGGCTGATTCTTTTAAATGCTTCTCTTTGGTCAAATTTAGGAAACTGGCTTAGTTCTGATATTAAACTATCAGTAAAACCTTCTTTGTTTGCTTCCCATTTTTGTAGAACATCTTTTTTCTCAGATTTTGACATATTAAAATCATGTTCAAAAACAGTGTCAACCAATTTTCTTTCAACTTTATCAACATTACCATCCACACCAGCAATAGCAACCATGCCTGCATAAATTATTTGCTTGTAATTAAACTCTGCCATAATTAATAGTTTTAAAAATTAAATAATAAGTAAAAATAAAAAAAAAATAGATATAAAAAACTTTTTTATTTTATTTCAGGAGTTTTAGTAATAGATAATTCATCAATTAGATTTTTTGCTCCAGCATATTTATCAATAACAAACAAAACATAACGAATATCAACATTAATTGTTCTTTGTAAATCTGGTTCAAAAGCAATGTCGCCACTCATAGCTTCCCAATTACCATCAAATGCAAGACCAATAAGTTCGCCTTTTCCATTAATTACAGGGCTTCCTGAATTTCCACCAGTAATGTCATGATTAGTTATAAAACAAACTTTCATAGTACCATTATTGCCATAAGGTCCAAAGTCCTTAGTCTCATAAAGCTTTTTAAGATTGTCAGAAACAACAAATTCTTTATTAGTAGGGTCTTCTTTTTGCATTACTCCTTTTAAGGTTGTGAAATAATTATAATAAATCGCATCAGCAGGATAATAATCCAAAACTTTTCCATAAGATAATCGCATTGTGAAATTTGCATCTGGATAGAAAACTTTATCTTCTTTCATTTTCATCAAACCGTCAATGAACAATCTTCTTCCTTTTTTAAGTTTAGAGTCCGATGTTTGTTCAACAGCATCCCATTTTAAATAATTTGAGAAAAATGCTTGCATAGCTTGAAAAGCAGGGTCTTTCTTAATTGTTTTTGCAGAAGGTTTTTCTAGAAAAGCATCTAATTTTGTTTTATCAACGAAAATTGATTTTGAATAAACTGTATTTGCAAACTTATAAAAATCGTTTTTATATTTTTTTGCAATACTTATTAAATATGATGGTTGTTGTTCTGTAGGAACATTTTCAGAATACATTTTCATCATTTCTGCCCATAGAATTTTGTCGGTAGGAAGATCATAATCCTTAAAGAATTTAGCAGATTTTTCTTTTAACTTCAAAATCATTTTATCGATTTTTTCCTGATTTGGATTTTCCGATGACAATTCTTTTAATAATGAAGAAAAGTTTCTTGAAAAACCTATTACCTCAGGTCCTAAATAAATACCTTCGATAAAATACCATCTTTGTAAACCATATTTTTTATTTTGTTTATATGCATCCTCAATATCTTTTAATGCAGTTCCGTATATTTCTTTTCTTGAAGGAAATTGATCTACCCAAGACGAAAATTCCATCTCAGTTTTTTTCTTATTTTCGGCAACTTTAAGTCTGTTAAGACCTCTGCTCATTCCAATAAAATATTTCCAATAGTTTGATATTCTTGAGTATTTTGAAGCATACTGAATTCTGATTTTATCGCTTACTTCCATTTTTTCTCCCATAATATCAAGCTTTTTTCTTCTGATTTTTATTCTTGCAGGATATGTTTGTTCAAGATTTAGATTAATTCCGTAAGAAGTCATATACCTGTCAGTTCCTCCTGGATATCCTAAAATCATAGCGAAATCATCTTTCTTAACTCCGTCAATTGAAACCGGTAAATAATGTTTTGGATTAAGTGGTATGTTTTCTTTGGAATATTTAGCAGGAGTACCATCTGGAGCGGTATAAATTCTGAACATTGAAAAATCACCTGTGTGACGTGGCCACATCCAGTTGTCAGTGTCTCCACCATATTTTCCAATTGATGATGGAGGAGCACCAACCAAACGTACGTCTGTGAAAGTTTCATAAACAAATAAATAATATTCGTTTCCATTAAAGAAACTTTTAACTTCTGCACGATAATTATTATCTCTTGTTGCTTCTTTTGATATTTCTTTGATTCTTTTATTTATTTCTTCGGCTCTTTGAGCTTCTGTCATATCAGCCTTAACAAGACCCAGAACTTTTTGTGCAACATCCTCTATTCTAACGAGAAAACTAACTGTTAAACCTTCGTTTGCCAATTCTTCTTCTTTTGTCATTGCCCAGAAACCATCAGTTAAATAGTCGTGCTCAACAGTACTATGAGATTGGATTCTTCCAAAACCACAATGGTGGTTTGTAATTACTAATCCTTCTTTTGAAATAACGCTTCCGGTACATCCGTTACCAAATTGAATAATAGCATCTTTCAAACTGGAATTGTTGGCATGATAAATTTCTTCAGCAGTTAATTGAAGTCCCATCTTTTGCATGTCAACATAATTAAGACGTTCAACAAGCATTGGAAGCCACATGCCTTCATCGGCTTGTAAAGTAGGTTTAATTCCAAGAATTAAGATAAATAATACAAAAATTAATTTTTTCATAATAATAAATTTAAATGTTAATATTCGGTTAATAATTTAATTTTTTCGTTTTTATAAGAAGTTTATTCACGCGGGGAAGTTTCAGAAATTTTTTGTATTTAATTTTTCATGAGCAAAGAAAAATTAAACAAACTGTTCTCCTTTTTCAATTTTTACATCATTAACAAATTGGCGTATTTGTTGTTCTTCGGTTTTTCTGCAAACAAGTAGAGTGTTTTCATCTTCAACAACAATATAATCATCAAGCCCCTGAAGTACCACCAATTTATCTTTGGGCATATTTACAATACAGTTTTTAGAATCATACATCATAATATTTTTTCCAATCACGGCATTTCCTTTTTTATTTTTTTTAAGAGTGTCGTATAACGACCCCCATGTTCCAAGATCAGACCAGCCAAAATCAGAAGAAAATACATAAACATTATCGGCTTTTTCCATTATGCCGTAGTCAATAGAAATGTTTTTACATAGAGTATATGCGTTTTTTATAAACTTTTTTTCGTTACCAGTGTTATATTCTGAGATACCTTTGTTGAAAATAGAGTCCATTTCAGGAAGATATTCGCTAAATGCTTTTAAAATATTTTTTGCAGACCAGAGAAAAATCCCTGAATTCCATAGAAAATCTCCGCTTTTTAAAAATTGCTTAGCCATTTCCAGAACCGGTTTTTCTGTAAAAGTTTTAACTTTAAATATGTTCTTATTTTTTTCGTAAGTAATCGCGTCATTAAATTGAATATAGCCATATCCGGTATCGGGACGACAAGGTTTAATTCCGAGAGTTAACAACCAATCGTTTACAGATATTGCTTCTAACGACAATTTAATAACATCCACAAAAATATCTTCTTTCAAAATAATATGGTCTGAAGGAGCAACAACTAAATTTGCGTCAGGATTTTTTGCATAAATTTTATAGCTTGCATAAGCAATACATGGTGCTGTATTTCTTCGCATAGGTTCACACAAAATATTATTTTCGGAAATTTCCGGGATTTGTTTTATTACAAGGTCTTTATAGTTTTCGTTTGTAACAATTAAAATATTTTCTTTGGGACAAATTCTTTTAAATCTATTATAAGTTTGTTGTATTAAAGTTTCTCCGGTTCCAAGAATATCAATGAATTGTTTTGGGTGAACTGTTCTGCTCATTGGCCAAAATCTAGCACCAATTCCGCCTGCCATTATTATACAATAATTGTTTGTATTCATTTTACGTTATTTGAATAATTTCAGCAAATTTAAAAAAAAACAAACGAATATTAACTAATTTTTAATTGGAATGACATTTATTAAGGGGTGAATAAAATATATTTTGTTGTTTTCTAAACAAATACAACGATAACGCTTTCTTCGTTTTTCCAGTTTTTTAAATGTTCTTCTGTCTGACAAACTAAAAAAGGAATTCTTTTCAAGATTTTCTAAAAATATGGTATTTTTTTCTTTATCGTAATTAATAAGCACTCTTGATAATTCCAAATCTGAATAACTTGATGCAGTTGCGTTTTTTAAATAATTTTTAAGGACAACAAAAACTTCTTCGGGAAAAATATCAGAGTATAAAAAATCATCCATTAAAATTCTAAAGGTTTCTTTCCATTCTCTGCCGTGTGGTTTTATTTTATTTCTATATTTATTCCAAACAAGTAAATGAGCAATTTCATGAACAAGAGTAATTAAAAAAACATATTTATTTAAATTATTGTTTACGCTAATTCTATGTGGCAACACACCATTGATGGCTTTGAAATCTCCTAATTTTGTTTTTCTTGGTTTTGAAATCTTAAGTTGAAAATTATATTTAATATTCCATTTATGGATTGTGTCAACAGCATTTTCAGGGATGTATTGCGAAAGGATTTTTCTAAATTCTGTCATTTGTATTATCTATAAGTTTGTCAGTTTGCTGAACCTGACTAAAAGTTGCACAACCGGAACATCTCTTCGGTCTTCTTCTTTTTGAAGTAGAACAAGATGTTATGATGCTTGCCGAAAATAAAATAAACAGCAACAATACTATTTGTTTTTTCCTTATAAACATAACAATTTGCAAATTTAGAATTTTGTTGAGAACTTCATTTATTTTTAAGAAAAAAATCATAATTTTTTTTTTATTTGTATTAATTTAGCAAAAATCTTTTCTTTAAATGAGAATGTTTTTTAATATAGGTAGATATTTTTTGTTGTTGGTACAGGTTTTTAGCAAAACTGAAAAAAGGAGTGTTTTATATAGACAGATTCTTGCCGAAATAGAATATCTTGGAATAAATTCGCTTGGGATTGTTGCAATTATATCTGTTTTTATGGGAGCAGTTGTTGCTATTCAAACAGCCTATAATATTGACAGCCCTTTAGTTCCTTTATATACCGTAGGCTTTACAACACGTCAATCAATCGTACTTGAATTTTCGCCAACCATCATAAGTTTAATTTTGGCAGGGATAGTAGGGTCAAGAATTTCTTCAGAAATTGGAACAATGCGTGTTACCGAACAAATTGATGCTTTAGAAGTAATGGGGATTAATGCCCCGGGCTATTTAATACTCCCCAAAATAATTGCTTGTGTTTTTATTAACCCGGTTTTAATTGCAATAAGTATGTTTTTAGGATTGATTGGAGGATTGTTGGCGGCAGTTCTCGGAAATGTTGTTACCGTCGAAACATATGTTTATGGAATTCAATCATGGTTTGTACCTTTTGAGGTTATTTATGCTTTATTTAAAACAGCAGTTTTTGCTTTTATCATAACATCGGTTTCGGGTTATCATGGATATTTTACTAAAGGCGGTGCTTTGGAAGTTGGTCGTTCTAGTACAAAAGCAGTTGTATATAGCAGTATATTAATTATTTTATTTAATCTAATAATTACAAAATTATTGCTTTAATGATAGAAGTAAGAAATATATCAAAATCTTTCAAAGGAGTTAAGGTTATAGAAAACATTTCTGTATGTTTTGAAAAAGGCATAACCAATTTAATTATTGGGCAAAGCGGTTCCGGCAAAACTGTATTAATGAAATGCCTTGTTGGGCTTTTTGAGGTTGATAGTGGTCAGATTTTTTTTGATGAAAGAAATTTTTCCGAAATGTCCTTCAAAAAAAGAAAAGTTTTTAGAAAAGAGATGGGTATGTTATTTCAAGGCTCTGCTTTGTTCGATTCAATGAATGTTGAAAGAAACGTTATGTTTCCACTAACAATGTTTACAAATCAGAATTTTGAAGAAAAACTAGAACGTGTTAATTTTTGTTTAAACAGAGTAAACCTACCAAACTCAAACAAACTTTTTCCATCAGAGCTAAGTGGTGGAATGAAAAAAAGAGTAGCTATTGCCAGAGCAATTGCAATGAATCCAAAATATCTTTTTTGTGATGAACCAAATTCTGGCTTAGATCCCAAAACAGCTATTGTTATTGACAATTTGATTACCGAAATAACAGAAGAATATGAAATGACCACAATAATCAATACCCATGATATGAATTCTGTAATAAAACATGGGGACAAAATTGCTTTTATTTATGAAGGAAAGTTGTGGTGGGAAGGAAATAAAGACGAAATTTTACATACCGAAAATAAAGAAATTAACGATTTTGTGTATGCAAATGAAACTCTTAAACATTTAAGAAAATAATGAACTATTTTGATATAATATTTGCGATTCCGCTTGTTTGGATTACATATAAAGGATTTTCTAAAGGACTTGTTATTGAATTAGCTTCTTTGATTGCTTTGCTATTGGGAATTTATGTATCAATTCATTTTTCTTATTATACTCAAGATATACTTACAGATAAACTTAATGTTGAAAGCAAATATATTTCTTTGATATCTTTTGTAGCAACTTTTGCTATTGTAATAGTTGTTGTTTTTCTGTTAGGAAAAGCTCTCGAAAAAGTTATTAATTTGTTGCAACTCGGAGTAATAAATAAGTTAATAGGTGCTTTGTTCGGATTTTTTAAAGCAGCATTTATTTTGAGCGTTCTGATTTTTTTATTAAATAAAATTGACGAAGAGCAAAATCTTGTTTCAAAAGAAACCCGTGATTCATCTTTTTTGTTTAATCCAATTTCATCAATTGCACCTGCAGTTTTTCCTAAATTAAAGATGAGTGAGTTAAATAAGATGATTCCATCAATAAAGCCTGATGAACCCCAATAAGAAAATTCAGATTAAAATTATTTTAATTAATCGTTAAGTGCTTTTACACCTGGAAGTTCTCTTCCTTCAACGTATTCAAGCATAGCACCTCCGCCTGTTGAAACATAACTAATTTGGTCAGCAAGATTATATTTGTTGACTGCAGCAACAGAATCACCACCGCCAATAAGAGAGTAGGAACCGCTGATTGTTGCACTTGCAACGGCTATAGCAATTGCTTTTGTTCCTTGTTTGAAATTCGACATTTCATAAACGCCCATAGGACCGTTCCATAAAATTTTTTGTGATTTATTAATTATTTCAGCAAATCTTCTACAGCTTTTTTCACCAATATCCATTCCCATCCATCCATTTTCTATTTTGTCAATGGGGCAGATTTTTATGTTTGCTTCATTTGAAAAATTGTCTGCTACAACCGAATCTGTTGGTAAATATAAATTAACACCTTTCAACATCATTTCCTGAACCATTTCTCTTGCATCTTCAATTCTGTCATTTTCAACCAAAGAGTTACCAATACTACCTCCAAGAGCTTTTATAAAAGTAAAAGCCATTCCACCTCCGATAATTATATTATCAACTTTATTAAGCAAACTTTTTATGATTGAAATTTTTGTTGAAACTTTAGCTCCGCCAATTATGGCAGTAAAGGGTGTATTTCCATTATGTAAAATTTTGTCAAGATTTTTTAATTCTTTGGCTAATAATAAACCAATATATTTATTTTTTGGAAAAAATTTAGGAACAATAGCTATAGAACAGTGTTCTCGGTGTGAAGTAGCAAAAGCATCATTAATATAAACATCAGCCAAAGAAGCGAGTTCTTTTGCAAAATTTTCGTCTCCATTTTCTTCTTCAGGATAAAAACGCAAATTCTCAAGAAGAATAATATCGCCGGGTTTTAGTTTATCAGCATATTTTTTAGTTTTTGGACCAAACAAATCTCTTGTAAAAGTAATATTTGTATGTAATAATTTTGAAAGAAGCGGAACAATCGGAGTTAACGAATAATCTTCTTCAACTCCACCTCTTGGACGCCCCAAATGTGACATTAAAATTACAGCTGCACCATCATCAAGAACTTTTTTTATGGTGGGTATGGATTCTCTAATTCGTGTTTCGTCTGCGATTTGACGATTATGGTCTAATGGAACATTGAAATCAACCCTGATTAAGACTTTCTTGCCTTTGAAATTTTGCTTATCAATAGTTTTCATTAATTTTGTTATTTTAAAATATTTCGTAAAAATATAAACTATAATTTATAAAACAAATTGAATTGAATATTTTATAAATTTTTTAATAAACAACTATTAATAATTTTACTAATTAACTAATAAAATAATTTTATGACTATTCTACGTAATAATATACCTACTAAGTTACAAAAAACTGAAACATCTATATTTGCCGTTATGTCACAATTGGCAAATGAGAATAATGCAATAAATTTATCTCAAGGTTTTCCCGATTTTGATATTTCTCAAAATCTTATTAAGCTTGTTAATAAATATATGAAAAAAGGGCATAATCAGTATGCTCCTATGCCCGGAGTTTTAACTCTCAGAGAGAACATTTCAAAAAAAGTTTTTAATACATATTCGATTTCATATAATCCAGAAAAAGAAATTAATATTACTGCCGGAGCCACTCAGGCAATTTATACTATAATTGCAACATTTATAAAAGAAAATGATGAAGTTATTGTTTTTGAACCTGCTTATGATAGTTACGTCCCTTCTGTTTTGCTTAATGGAGGCACAGTTCGTTATGCAAAATTAAAACTACCTGATTATAGACCGGATTGGAATGATGTGAAGAAATTGATTAATAGTAAAACGAAAATGATTATTATTAACTCACCTCATAATCCTACAGGCAGTGTTTTGTGTGATGAAGATTTAAAAATGTTGGAGAGAATAACAAACAATACAGATATTATTATTCTCAGCGACGAAGTTTATGAGCATCTTATTTTTGATAACAAACAACACGAAAGTGTTTGCCGATATCCAAAGCTTGCCGAAAGAAGTTTTGTTGTTTTTTCTTTTGGAAAAACTTTTCATGCAACAGGATGGAAAATCGGTTATTGTTTAGCTCCAGAATATCTTATGACAGAGTTTCGAAAAGCTCATCAATTTGTTGTTTATGCTTGTAATACTCCCATTCAATATGCACTTGCCGAATTTTTAAAAGACGAAAATAACTTTTTGGAATTAGGGCAATATTATCAGCAAAAAAGAGATTATTTTCTTGATTTGATTAAGGATTCAAGATTTAAAATAGTCCCATCATTCGGAACATATTTTCAGGTACTTAATTATAGTAATATTTCTGATGAAAAGGAAATGGATTTTGCAATACGCTTAACCAAAGAATATGAAATTGCTTCTATACCGATTTCTTCTTTTTATAATAAAAAAATTGATAATAATAACCTTAGGTTTTGTTTTGCCAAAAAAAATGAAACATTAGAAAAAGCTGCAAAAATATTATGCAAGATTTAAAAGTAACAATTATTCAAACTGATTTGTTTTGGGAGGATAAGAAAAAAAACTTAGCTCAATTCAGTGAAAAAATTACGTCAATTAAAACATCACCGGATTTAATTGTGTTGCCCGAAATGCTTAATACAGCTTTTTCGATGAAACCCGAAATTTTCGCCGAAAAACAGGATGGTGAAACAATTTGTTGGTTAAAAGAAAAAGCAAAAGAAACAGGATGTGCAATTGTTGGAAGTTTGATGATAAATGAAAATGGGAATTATTTTAATAGAATGATATGGATGAATCCTGATGGAAGTTTTGATTATTACGACAAAAGACATCTTTTCAGGATGGGAAATGAGCAAGAACATTTTTCTACCGGAAATGAAAACAGGATTATTAATTTCAATGGTTGGAAATTCAAACTTATGGTTTGTTATGACCTTAGGTTTCCGGTATGGGCAAAAAATAATTATAAAGAAGGAAAATATGACTTTGATTGTTTGATTTATATTGCTAATTGGCCGGCGGCAAGAACTAATCATTGGAAATGTTTATTACAAGCAAGGGCAATCGAAAATCAAGCTTATGTGATTGGCGTAAATCGTGTTGGCGAAGATGGTAGAGGAACAAAACATTGTGGTGATTCATTGATATTTGACCCTCAAGGAAACACTCTACTTAAATTTGAACAAAATTCAGTATCAATAGGCTCCAGTATTTTGAAATTCTCTGAGCTTGAAAATCTAAGAAATAAATTTACTGTCGGTTTAGATTGGGATAATTTTAAAATTTATGAATAAAAATATTATTAAAAAAAATACAAAATACAACAAGAATATGTTTTCTTACTCAAATTTGAATACCAGAATAGTGAAAATTGGGAATGTTCCTCTTGGTGGCAATAATCCTATTCGGATTCAATCGATGACAAATACAAACACCATGGACACAAAAGCCACGGTGGAGCAGTCGATAAAATTAATTGAAGCCGGTTGTGAATATGTTAGAATTACAGCTCCCGGAATTAAAGAAGCCGAAAATCTTGCCATCATAAAAAAAGAATTAACTAAATCAGGTTTCGATGTTCCATTAATTGCAGATATTCATTTTAATCCGAAAGTTGCTGAAACTGCTGCAAGAATTGTAGAGAAAATAAGAATAAATCCCGGAAATTATTCCGATAAAAAAAACTTCAAACAAATTGAATATACTGACAAGGAATATAATCTTGAGCTTGAAAGAATCAGTGATAGATTTTTACCTCTGTTAAAAGTTTGTAAAGAATACGGAACAGTAATTAGAATTGGTTCAAATCGTGGTTCGCTTTCCGACAGGATTATGAATCGCTATGGCGACACTCCCGAAGGCATGGTTGAGTCTGCAATGGAATTTGTGAGAATTTGTGAAGCTTTCAATTTCCATAATATTGTCCTTTCGATGAAAGCCAGCAATATAAAAATTATGGTTTTTGCTTGCAGGCTTTTAGTAAATAAAATGATGGAAGAAGGCATGAATTATCCGCTTCATCTCGGAGTTACCGAAGCAGGAGATGGAGATGAAGGAAGAATAAAATCTGCTGCCGGTGTCGGAGCTTTACTCGACGATGGAATTGGAGATACCATTAGAGTTTCTTTAACCGAAGACCCTGTAAAAGAAGTTCCTGTTGCTAAAATTATTGCCGAAAGATATAAAGGCAAAAGGCAATTGACCAAAGAAAATAATGAAGAAATATCTACTAATCCATTTTTATATAGAAAAAGAGAAACAATTACTGTTGGAATAATAGGAGGGGACAATGTTCCTGTTATAATTGGTCCCGAAAGCTTTCGGGATTCAGCAAATTTTGATTTTAAACTTAGTGAATTCTTCAACAATACTGACTTTGAAATATTGAAAATTGACAAACCGAAATTAGAAAAATCACAAATTGAAGAATTAAAAAAATCAAAAAACTCAGTTTTGATGATTGAGTCTGATTTCGAAGTTCCAATAAATTCTTTTCGAAAAGTCTTTTTTGAATTAACTGCCAACAATTGTAAAACACCTGTGATAATTAAACGGAATTATAAGAATCTAAACAAAGATAAATTCTTAGTTTATAGTTCCTCTGATATTGCATCACTTTTTGTTGATGGTTTTGGAGATGGCATTTGTTTGGAATCCGATATTGATGCAGAGTTAATTTCAAAAACTTCTTTTAATATTCTGCAAGCCACCGGAAACCGAATTACAAAAACCGAATTTATCTCCTGCCCAAGCTGCGGAAGGACAAATTATAATATTCAAAAAGTTTTGGAAGAAGTAAAAGAAAAATGCAGCGATTTTAAAGGTTTGAAAATTGCTGTTATGGGTTGCATAGTTAACGGACCTGGCGAAATGGCTGATGCAGATTATGGCGTGGTTGGTTCAGGCAAAAACAAGGTTAATCTTTATAAAAAACAAAATGTGATTAAGAAAAATGTTAATGAGGAAGATGCTACGGATTTGTTGGTAAAGTTGATAAATGGTATTATTAACTAGAAAATTTTATCTACTATTTTTGGCTTACAGTTTTGTAAGTTTGGACAGAATAAGTTGATGATGAATTAAAGAAATACTATTTAAATTGATCTTTTAATCATCTAATAAACCCTGTAAGACTACTTTCTATTAGCTGTGCAGTTTTATTATAATTATTAATTAACGACTCTATTATTTCTTTGTCTCCATTTATTATTTTTGGACCACAAATAATTTTCATTTGCCTAAAAGAACTTTCTAAAATTTTTACTAAATAACCATCCATTGGAGGTGGAATATTTTTTTCCATTAAAGATGAATATCTCATAGCAAAGTCACTATCTTTTTTTCTTTTTATAGGAACTATTCCTAATCTGTAGCGATATTCTTGTTCAAATGACCAAATTTCACGCTTATATTGAGCTAAATTACCTACTTGCAATCCGTCATCAACAATAATAGAAGGTCTAAGAAGATCTTCATCATTTGTATATTCTATTTCATAAGGTTCATTTTTCCCTTCAATAATAAAATATCTTTTCTTTTCATTTATACATTCATTTTCTGAAACAAGATAATTATCGATTTCATTAAATTTATATGATTCGAAAAGTGGTGTATCTATTTCAATTCTAACTCCTCGCATATTAGGTGTATACATGTTCCAAAGTGCAAGATTTTCTTCTTTGTTGGTGGTAAAACAAGAAACAAAAATGTATTTAGATAATGACGGAAAATCTTTAGCCTGACCTTCTGTGGGATCATTTACCGTGTCAAGTCTACCAAAACGAAAAGATCTCGATTTTAATATTAGTGCTAGATTATTAATACTTGTATAATGATATAATTTTAACATGGACTTAGTGAAATTTTCTGTTACGCAATTATGGTGACAATTGACAATCTGCAAACTCCAATCGAATTACCATACTTATGGTTTATAAACAACAGGACTACATTGTGCAAATCCAGTCTTTGCTGACAAAGGTAACTTATAGTCTTGAATAAACTTATTCAATAATTCCTTAAATTTTGCTTCTTGCTCAACTGTTAATTGATTGGGACGAAAACTAAAGAGAAAATAATCTATACCTCCATCTTTATTAAAATAGATTCTGTTAAAACCCCTTGTAGGTTTTTCCCATATAAAACTATCTTTTTTCAAAAATTGTCCAAAGTCTTGAAGCATTTTTTGATATGATGCAGCGAATTCTTCCTGATTAGTTTTAAATACAGCAAGTGAAGTGTCAACATGAATAGCACTTTTGTAAATACTATCAAAAGCTGAATTCATAATATTTTGTGTCCGTGCTTCAGTAAATGTCATTGCTTTTTGTCCATAGGAAAAGCTACAAATAGCCAAGAGTGTTAAAATTGTTAGTATTGATTTCATGCTTTTTAAATTTATTTAAAATCACAATTAATTGTCTCCCAAAGATAAAACAGAATAATAACATTTAAAAAAAACAAGAGAAAATCTGTAGTAACACAATAGATTATTAGACCGTTAGCTGTTTGTTCGTTTATATCAAATATTGTTTATTAACATGTTTGTGTTTATAATTTTTAATTATTTTTTATGAAAGAGAAAAATTTGTTGTATATTTGCATTAATCCACTTTTGTGGAGGTGAAGGGTTGTATAGGCCCTTGCCCCGGTAACGGGGTTTTTTTATGGCAATTTTTTTGCTCCATATCCAGATATTTTATCATTATATCTGAAGAATTTTTCATCCACAAGAATTTTAATTATTTTTCACAACGAATAATGCTTCATTTAATACTTTCAATAATAGTTTTTGTATCAATTTCTTGTATTTTTTTAGCAAGAATTTTACCTTGAAAGAAAATTACGTAAACGGAATGAGCTTTTTCCTTATTAGTAAATGCATTATTACCTATTAAAAGCAAAGCTTCTTCAAATCTTTCATTATAGGATGGTTCTACATGCTTTAGAACTTCTGAAAACTCTGTTTCTGTTGAATTATAAAGTAAAGTGAAAAATGATTCAAAATCATAATTAGAATAAACCTCACTCCAATATTTATTTCTGTCTTTCTTTGGAATAATTGAATTTTGTGTGTATTTTTTTGAAATCTGTTGTCCAACTATACTTAATGATTTTAATTGTAAATCAAGTTTCTTTTTAAAAGTAATTGTTTTGTTAATTCTGTCCTCCAATGTCTGTTTTCGGAAAGCCTTCATTGAACATTTATAAGTTAAAATAGTTGTTAAAAAAATGGCAACAATTGTTATTATTATGTTTATTATAAATTGCATATTAGAATTGAGATTTTCAGGTTCAGATATGTTCATAATTAATTGAATTAAGTTATAATGTAATGAATGTAAAAATACTTTCTAAGTCAATAGTGACCAATAGCATAATCTATTATTTGTTTACAAACACAAATAATCGTTTCCCAAAGATAAAACAAAATAATAATATAAAAATTTAGATGAGCGTGGTAAGCATAATTTCATATTTTTTTCATCTATGTTTCGTTTAATCCTTTTTTGTTTTATTATGAATATTCTTTATTAATCTTTTAAAATAACTTTCAAATGTTTCGCCAGTATTCATTGGATAAATTTCTATTGCAGATGTTACGTTTTCTAACAAATCGATATATTGATTAATAATTTCCTGCAACAGTTTTTCATCTCCTGTTTCCCAGTATTTACCTTCATCAAAAATTTTTAAATCCTGAAAATATTTTTTGTCCAAATATCGAAACAGGTGAATAATAAATTTATGCACTTCAATTCCGGCAAACTGTGTTTTTACCGAAAGCATATATAAATAATCCTGTTCGGATTTATCATTAGTCTTGCCGTAAAATTTTAAATGAACAGAACTAGACATCTTTCCGTTTGAAAGAAAAGTCAATGAAACAGTTTCACAATTTGGCGGTGTAAAACTTATGCCATAAATGTTTTGATTATATGAAGTTTTACCAAAAGAGTTTTCGGGGAATTTTTCTTTGAAAATTGAATATTTCCATTTATAAACTTCTGCAATGTCTTTTACTTCTTCAATCATATCCGAAAGACATGCACCATTTCTGAAACTACCCCTATAATGAATGCTTAATCCCATAGGATAATTTTTCAATTTACTTTTCTTTATTTTATGTCATTTTTATTCAACATACAATTCATAAAAAGAAAATATTTTCTTCCAAAGATAAAACAAAATAATAACATCTTAAAGAATCAAATTAGTTTTGTGAGAAAACACATAACATCCGAATGGAATTCAGATGAATATCACAAATAGCATCCTGTGGATTTGTTGGTGGGAATGATAAAAGGATTTGTAAGCTAGAAAAAATTATTACAAGAAATAGGAGAAAATATAGATTTTAAAAATATTTTGAATATATGTGAACAAAATGTAAAAAATTTATTTATTTTTGTTAGATAAGTAAATTAACATTAATAAATTTTATTAACATGAAAACAAAAAACAAAATTTGGATTTACTCATTAGCAATAATGGGAGTGTTATTAATATTTACAAATAGTTGTAAGAAAGATGAAAAAAGCGAGAAAAACGATGACCCACCACCAACAATATTAGCTATTGGAGATAACTATCAAGGCGGTATTATTGCCTATATATTACAAACTGGTGATCCTGGTTACGATACTTCAGTACAACACGGCTTAATAGCAGCTTCATTCGACCAAAGCAGCACAGGTATACAATGGTATAATGGAAATATTGTAGCTACAGGGGCAACGGCAACTGCATTAGGCACAGGAAATGCAAACACAAATGCCATTGTTAGCATTCAGGGAGCAGGAAACTATGCGGCTAAATGTTGTTATGATTTAGAATTGAATAGCTATTCCAGCTGGTATTTGCCCAGCATAGATGAGTTGAACAAGCTTTACCTGAATAAAACTGCAATTGGTGGTTTTACTAGTGGGGGCTATTGGAGTTCCAGCGAGTATGATGACAATTACGCGTGGCTACAGGGCTTCAACAATGGTTGGAAGCAATACAACGGTAAGCACCTTAATTACAAAGTGCGTGCCGTTCGGACTTTTTAACCACAGTGAAACAAAAGGTTTCACGTGGTAAAATAATTTATCTATTTAACAATTTCAGAGTTCTCGACTTAACAGCGATTTTTTTCGGGTAATTAAATTTAGTAAATATAATGTAATAAATTAATAATCATTCTATTTAAAATACAAACACCAATATAAAATATGACGGTTAGTTTTTTCATATTTTCTTTGTGAATCTTTCTGACTTGGTGTCTTTGTGGCAATTAAAAAAAGTTAGCCACTAAAGCAGAAATACTCAAAGAAACACAAAGAACAGAGTTATCGCCAAATTTTATTGTGGCAAATACATGTATAACATATTGTATAGCATCTGATTAACAATTAAAAAACAATAATCAAAAACAATAGAAAATCACTGACTTAACAAGAATTATAACTGACACCAAAACTCAACAGCATCTTCATTTATTTTCATGCAAAGTCTCAAAGATTTTCTCGCAATTTGGTGTCATTTGCAAATTCCTTAAATGTTTTTGTTATAAAACTGTATCAATAAAACTATCAATTTATTTTTAACAAGTGTCAGGAAGTCTGAATTTAATAATCGCCGCCTTTAGCGGTCTAAAATTTTTTAAAATTATATGGCGTAGTATTACGAATTGCAAGTTTTAAAGGATGTATATTTTTGGTTCAAAATATTTAATAATAATGTCTTTAATCAATTTTAATTTATTTTAAGTCTCTTTAAGAAAACGTTAAGAATTAGATATGTAATTTGCTATTATTTTTATGACATCGTATTTACTAGTACAATTATAAAAAAATGATTATTAAGTATATATAATTTTCTGTGTGTCTTTCTTAAAAATGTTTATAACTAATTAATTTATTATTAGAAAATTATTTACTATTTAAGCAGCCGTATTATTAACTGCATAAGTAATAGGCACAAAGTCCTCAAAAAATGAGCTATCAGGCGGTCATCCACAATACTATCAACTAACTAATAGTCAATTAGGCTATTGGAATGAATTAAATATTTTACATGGCTTTTTTAACCGGCACAGTTGTTTATTTAGAAACGCAGATACCAACTACTAATGCCAATGGTTTAATAACTATTGAAATAGTATGAAATATAGATTTTAAAAATATTTTGAATATATGTAAACAAAATATAAAAATTTTATTTATTTTTGTTAGATAAATAAATTAACATTAATAAATTTTATTAATATGAAAACAAAAAACAGAATTTGGATTTATTCATTAGCAATAATGGGAGTGTTATTAATGCTTACAAACAGTTGTAATAAAGATGAGAATAGCGATAACAATCCTATACTCAAGGTTACAACAACTGCAATTACTTCAATAGCGGCTAACACTGCCACAAGCGGCGGCAATGTAACATCTGATGGCGGAGAAAATGTTACTGCCAGAGGAATTTGCTGGGAAAAATCTTCAAATCCTACCATTAATGGAAATAAAACCTTAGATGGTGCTGGTACTGGAATTTTTTCAAGCGAAATGACAGGATTGAAACCTTCTACACTCTATTACGTCAGGGCTTATGCCACAAATAGTATAGGCACTACCTATGGCGAGGAACTCTCTTTTACAACAGGAATAGGTATCGGAAGTAGCTATCTAGGCGGTATTATTGCCTATATATTACAAACTGGTGACCCTGGTTACGATGCCTCTGTACAGCACGGCTTAATAGCAGCTCCATCTGATATAAGCACAGCATCTATTTTATGGTGGAATGGAAGTAATGTAACAACAGGAGCAACAGGCACTGCCTTAGGCACAGGAAATGCAAACACAAATGCCATTGTTAGCGCTCAGGGAGCAGGAAACTATGCGGCTAAAATGTGTTATGATTTAGTCTTGAATGGCTATTCCGACTGGTATTTGCCAAGTAAGGATGAGTTGCACAAGCTTTTCTTGAATAAACTTGCAATTGGTAGTTATTTTCATTCTTGCTACTATTGGAGTTCCAGCGAGTACAGTAACTCCGAAGCGTGGTACGAGTACTTAGGCAGTGGCTACCAGAACCATGGTATTAAAAACGACCCAAACTATGTGCGTGCAGTTCGGTCTTTTTAACAATTTACTTCGTGAGATAAAAGCCTTGCTATCTTAAGATGCGAAAAATCTCAGAAAATCATTATTTATCTGTTTTCGTGCAAGCACTATTTAATTTGCTATTATTATTACTCCATCATGGAGTTATTAATAAAATTTCTAAAACAAAACCTTTTCCACAACAGTTTCCTTACTACTGCTGAGTTTTATAAAATAAATACCATGTGAAAGGTCATTGTCGCTAACAACAATATTTGATTTCTTAACCACATTTTCAACTTTTGATGAAATTAAAACTTTGCCTAAGGTATTAATTATTTCATAGGATAGATTTTCAAGATTAGGATTTGAAATAGTGAAATTAATGCTGTTTGGTTTTGAGTAAAGATTTAGAATTTTCAAACTCATAATTTCTGATGAGTTTTCAAAAGCTACAATTTTACTATAAGAATAATCGCCGTTGAAATCAGTTTGTTTTAGGCGATAATACGAAAGTTCGCTTAATGGATTATTGTCGGTTGCAGAATAGTTTATTTGAGAATTACTATTTCCGGCTCCCGAAACTGTTTTTATAATTTCAAAATTTTCAGCATCAACTGAACGCTCAACAGTGAAATAACTATTGTTTATTTCGGAGGCGGTTGACCAGTTGAGTTCGACTTTTTGGTTGTTTGAAAAGGCGTTGAAAGATAGGAGTTCGATGGGGAGTATAATAGCATTATCAAATACATCAAACTCATCCTCACCATAATCTTCCCAATTACTTGAATTATAAGTTGTGGATGGTCCTGAAATATTGTCCTTTTTTCTAACAAAAGTAGCACCTTCTCCCCAAATAGCACTATTATTTTCATCACCTAATTTATCGATGATTCCAGCTTTTGATGAATTATTGTACAAAGCAATGGCATCATTCCCATTAAAGTTCAAGCAAGTACCTGCATAAACAAGATCAGCTTTAGCTAATAGCGAAGCACCAGCATCATCATTTACAATTACGTAAAATGCGTCATTTGCAATTGTACCACTTAATACTAACTCAGCACCAAAAGTACCTCCACCATTAAATGCAATTTTTAATGAATAATTACCTAAGTTAACTGGAGCTCCTGTACCATTATAAATCCCAAGTGCCTTATTGTATGAAGTACCTTCTAAATAGATTCCAATTATAAGATCAGATAAGTTAGTTTTAGCTGTTATATTGTTAATTTTAGGAAAAGTCTTCGTTATTGAACTAGTTTTAGTATTTTCATTCACTTCAAATTGCATATTTATTAACGCATTAGGACAACTTGCCAATAATTGAACACCCCCTAAAAACAATAGAAAAAATATGAGAAAAGTTTTAATTTTTTTCATAATTATAAGGTTATTAATACATAATTCTCAATACAAAGTTAAAAAATTAATTTTAATACATGCTAAATTTCATTAAGAAATAATTTATATTTTTGTATTTCGTTAATTCATAGAATTTTTCACTGGTAGCATAATGAAAATAACAGAAAACCATAAGACTAAATTTTTTTTTATAAAGAAAACATCTTTGTTTTTTCTGCTTTTTGTTTTGTTTTCACCTGCTTTGTTTGCCCAGTTCTACAATGGTTCTCAATTAACTTTCGGGAAAAACCGAGTCCAGTACGGAGAGAGATTTTGGTCCTTTTATCGATTTGGTCAATTTGATACTTATTTTTATCAGGGTGGAAAATCACTTGCCGAATATACCGCAAAATATGCCACTTTACAAATTAAAGAAATTGAAAAAAAACTAGATTTTAATTTAGAAGAAAAAATACAGTTTTTGATTTATAATAAACTCTCAGACCTAAAACAAAGCAACATAGGTTTGGTTAGCGAGGAACAATATAATATTGGCGGAATAACTTATATTAACGGTTCAAAAATATTTCTATATTTTGATGGTAGCCACGAAAATTTTGAGCAACAAATTCGTGCCGGAATCATTAATATTATTTTGAATCAAATGTTATATGGCAGCCGCATTACTTCGATTGTTAAAAATTCAACTCTTCTGGCACTTCCTGAATGGTACACTCAGGGATTAATTTCATATGTTTCAACAGGGTGGAACACCGAAATTGACAATAAAGTAAAAGATGGTATTCTGTCGGGAAGATATAAAAAATATAATATGCTTACAGGAACCGATGCTTTGTATGCCGGGCATTCTATCTGGAAATTTATTGCAGATAAATATGGCGAACGTTCAATTCCGAATGTAATTTATATGACAAAAATCAGCAGAAATGTTGAAAATGGTTTTTTGTTTGTTATGGGAATTTCTTATAAGAATTTAATTAACGAATGGATTCAATATTATACCGAAATGTATGATGAAAATTTGTTTACGAGAACACAGCCACCAAGTGATATTATTCAGAAAAAAATAAAAGCCAAAAAAGTTTACAGCAAAATCAAACTTAGTCCCGATGGAAAATATACTGCTTACACTACTAATGAAATCGGAAAATACAAAGTTTATTTGTTTGACAATGAAACAAAAAAAGTAAAAAAAATTATTAAATCAGGATATAAACTAGAAGAAAAAACAGATTATTCTTATCCTTTACTTGCATGGCATCCATCGGGAAAAGTTCTTTCGATTATTTTTGAAGCAAAAGGCAAAATTTTTCTTTATCACTATATGCTTGAAACCAAAAAATTTGATAAAAGCCAACTGTTTAACATTGAGAAAATTCTTGATTTTTCATATAATCATAACGGAAGCAAGTTTGCTTTGTCGGCGGTTCAAAAAGGGCAATCCGATATTTTTGTTTACCATCTAAACGCAAATACCTATGAAAGAATTACCAAAGATATTTATGACGATTTATGCCCTCGTTTTATTAATAGTTCACAAGAAATAGTTTTTAGTTCAAATCGCGTTAACGACACATTGAGATTTGATATAGAAACTCATAAAAGAAAAACCAGCGATTCGATAAAGGTTAAAACCAACAAAGATATTTTCCTTTATAAATATAAACAAAAAAATCCTGTTCTTCGAAGAATAACAAACACTCCTTTCGCTAACGAAACCCAGCCTCAGGAATACGAAAATCAATATATTAGTTATCTGAGTGATTTAAGCGGAATTCAAAACCGTTTTATTGCCCGCTTCGACAGCGCTATAAGTTATATTGACACAACAACTCATTATAAATATTTCTCATCTTCTTTTCCTGTAACAAATTTTTCGCGAAGCATAATTGAACAGGATATTAGCCCCAAAGCCGGAAAATATGCGGAAATAATTTATTCTGACGGGCTTTATAAAATGTACGTGAACGAATTGGTTTCCGCCGGAGAATTATCATCGGTTGAGCTTGAAACAACTCAATATGCAGAGCAATTGGAAAGAATATTAAAAGATATCGAAACAGATACATTATCACAAAAAATACCAAAACAAGAAAAAAGGACAAAACGTAAAAAAATTGTTACTGTTTGGGATGAAGAAGAAATCACAGACAGCACAAATATTGATATTGATAATTACAGTTTTGGAACTCCAAAAAAAACAGGAAAAGAAAGTTATAGCGACACCCTAAATCAAAATAAAGATAATATTGCATTCGCAGAATTTACATTCCCCAAACAACGGAATTATGATGTTGAATATTCAATAAATGTCTTAGTAAGTCAGGTTGATTTTAGTTTTTTAAATTCCGATTATCAGTCTTTCACAGGTGGAGGTGCGCCGATATTTATAAATCCCGGTTTTAATTTTTTAATAAAGATTGGCGTTAACGACATTCTCGAAGATTATAGAATAACAGGTGGGGTAAGACTTGCTATTAGTTTTGATAATAGCGAGTATATTTTGAGCTACGAAAATTTGATAAAGCGACTTGACAAACAAATTGTTTTTCATCGTAAATCAATTCAAAATATTCAGGATTATTCTATTATTAAACACAATTCCTATGAACTTTTATATATTTTAAAATGGCCCTTTAATAACGTAATGGCTCTGAAAGGTACTATTCTTGGCAGAAACGACAGGGCAGTAAATCTTTCTACAGATATTCAAAATTTACAAGAACCAAATGTTTACAAAACATGGGCAGGGCTAAAAGCTGAATTTGTGTTTGACAACACACGCTACAAAGGTTTAAATCTTTATTATGGAACAAGATATAAAATCTTTGGAGAATATTATCGCCTGATTGATAATATTAAAAACGAACTTTTTGTTGTTGGATTGGATTACAGGCATTATCAAAAAATTCATAAAACTTTTATCTGGGCAAATCGTTTTGCAGCAAGCTCATCCTTTGGCAATAACAAGCTAATTTATTATATGGGAGGTGTTGACAATTGGCTGATTCCTAAATTTGACCAATCAATAAATATTGCAACAGACCAAAACTATACTTACCAAACTCTTGCTACAAACATGAGAGGTTTTCAACAAAACATTCGTAATGGAAATAGTTTTGCTGTAATAAATAGTGAACTCCGTTTTCCTGTTTTTAAATATTTTTCCAATAAACCTGTTAAATCCGAATTTTTAAATAATTTTCAGATTGTAGGATTTGCTGATGTTGGAACAGCATGGACAGGTCCTGACCCTTATTCCAAAGAAAATTCTTTATACACCCGAATTATCAATCAGTACCCAATAACTGTAACCGTGCAAACTCAGAGAGAACCAATTGTATATGGCTATGGTGTGGGATTAAGAAGCCGTCTGTTGGGATATTTTATCAGGGTAGACTGGGCTTGGGGAGTTGAAGATGGCGTTGTTAATCCTTCAATATTTTATATTTCTTTGAGCTTGGATTTTTAATCCCGCTTTTTTTGCTTTGTTTGTGTTTTCCTAGCATAGATAATATTCGTGCATTCGTGGCTTAAATCTTTTGTCGCTAATACGCTAATAATTTAATAACACCGATTAATGGATACCCGTCCAAAATAGTGTGTCTGTAACCAAAAAAGTTTCCAACAATTT
>Ga0307991_1000447_pt1 | contig 29689 bp, 35 predicted proteins | sample EllFjometagen131_FD_203146 | JGI IMG/M metagenome (GOLD analysis project Ga0307991, IMG submission 203146) | Marine microbial communities from Ellis Fjord, Antarctic Ocean - #131 | ecosystem: Environmental > Aquatic > Marine > Unclassified | place: Southern Ocean | collected 2014-10-08 | reverse complement strand
TAAGTGTGCTTGTGGGAATGAACTAGATGCTGATTATAATGCAGCTCTGAATATCCTGCACTTGGGAAAATATGGCGCCCAAGCTTTTAAGCAAGTTCTATAATTTTCTATAGAAATTGTAGCTATTGATAATAATGGAACATGTTAAGAAGCAAAATGGATTAGTAATAGCTAACATAAGAGGATAAAATAATGGAATCTAATGAAAGAAGATTTAAAATGACTAAAGAACAAAGGAAAAAAGAATTATTAAGCAGGGACTTTAAGGGTATATGGATACCAAAAGAATTATATTTTAATGATACATTGGGGTGGACTGAGAAATTATTACTAATCGAAATAGATAGCTTAGACCAAGACAAAGGATGTTATGCGTCTAATGATTACTTTTCTACATTTTTAGGCGTTACTAATACGAGAGTATCAAAAATGATATCGAAACTAAAAAAGAGAGGTTTAATAACTCAAGCAGGGTTTGATGGGAGAAAACGATTCTTGAGGAGTAATATGAAATTAGGGTTGTCCTAAACAACAAGGCTGCCTATCCCTTAACTACAAAGGAGAGTCTCTCTTTTGTTCAAGTATAGTAATTCATTTAATAATTCATATAATATAAAAGAACAAAAAGAAGAACAAGAAAAAGAGCGCAGTCGATAAGACTTGACACAATATATTATTTGTAATTTTTAGAAGGTTATATAGTCGTGATATTAAAAAATATGTTTGGAGGTAATAAATGGGTGGAGTAATACCTAAGATTAAAATAAAAAGATTTAAACAACTAATAACAGGTTCAAGAATAAAGGGACTCAAAGGGCATGCTAATAGAATAGATACAGAACTTGCAATAAAGGCTATAAAAAAGCAATATCCACTATTTGAGAAAAAACCAGGAAGACTTATTAATAAACATATTACCAATGTACAGGCTTCTGTATATGAACCAAATACTACTTTAAAAAACATAAATAAAGTAATAAAGGATGAGACTATGAAGATCTGGGGAACCAGAGCTGGAGTAGGAGCAGGTGCGATTGGTGTGCCATTAGCTATAGGATCTGCTATTAATAGAAACGAAGAAAAACAGGCAATGGATTATCCAAAAACGATCATAAAAGAGGCATTATTTAGAAATATTATATCTAAATTTTCTATTCCAAAAATTAAAAGGGTGCAACCACCTCTTGTGCATGAGGCGAGGCCGTGGGATAAGGAAATAGGTGAATCGCAAATAGGATTACCTAAAGAACTATTACCAAATAATATTAAGGGATATAAAGTTTTAGACGATGTAGGTGATGGGCATCTGTATTTAGTAAAGAATAATAAAGGTGAAAACTTTATGGTTGATAACGAAAATTTCTGGGATTCTAGAGATCCGAAACAAATAAGTGTTACTCCAACTAAGAGAAATCAGATCGGGGAGACTCCAGCAGAGCTTGCAAGCTATACGCAATGGAAAAATGAATTAACGGCAACAGAGAAAAGTAGACTGAAGCTTAAAAGAATAAGTCTTGATAAGAGTATTAAAATGAAGATGTCTGGCGTAAAAACGGCAATGAAATGTCCAAGAGCAATAATTAAAACAGCAGGTATTAAAACCGATATTGCTGCGGCTAGAAGAAATACTAATACAAACCCGTCAGAAAAACAAATAGAAGCAGAAAACTATAAGAAAGGCTCATTTCAATGGAATGGGCTTACTATAAAGATAGAAAACCCTAGAGGGTCAACTAGATCAGGAACGTCTGGTAATGGTAAGGAATGGTCTATTGTAATGAAGTATGATTATGGGTATCTTGCTAGTGGACAGGATGGGAGAGATGGTGACAAAATAGATATTTTTATTGGTGATAATCCAGATAGCCAGCTAGTATTTGTAATAGATCAGATGTTCAATGGTAAATTTGATGAACATAAATGTGTCTTAGGTGCATTAACCAAGGAACAAGCTAAGAAAACATACCTATCTAATTATGAAAAAGGGTGGACCGGGCTTGGTTCTATTAGTTCTTTGACTGTTGAACAATTTAAGGAGTGGTCTAAAAATGGTAATGCTAAAAAACCACTAGAAGGACAATCGGTAAAGGTAGCTATTATTACTGGCAAACTAATTTAGCAGGATATTCGGAAATACATATCTAAAGATATGGTTGATTGATTGGAGAAAATGAAAGCAATAGAGGACGGCTATAATGTTGGTTAGTAACGAGCAGAATAGAGTTAGGTATAAATTTAACAAGTTAACTGCTAAGGAAAAGAAAAATTATATTAATAACTTGGTTGTGTTAGAACAAAAACTTAATGGATTAGGGTATGATATGTTTTTGTCATATGGTGGCTTGCTGTCTGGAATTAGGAATAAAGATTTAATATCGTATGATAAGGATATCGACGTTGCTATAGTAGCAAAATCTGGCAACAATGATTATAAGTCTTTAAAAAATGAGATAGATGGTGTTTATAAGAAAATGCCTAATCATAGAATGATACTAAACCCTAGGCCCACATCGTTGTGGGGACATTTACGTTTTACTGTATTCATGTCAACCCCTCCAGAAAGATTTAAGAATATGTTTTATGATGTTTATCTTTCATTTGAAGATCCAAATAATTCGGAACACCAGTGTATATATAATTTCTTCCCTCGTATGCATGTTATCAACGGTAAGAGTACTGAAAGATATTATTCATCAATACCTAAGGATTGGATATTTCCATTGAAGAGAGAAGGTGTTATCGGTGGGCATAAATTTTTGGTACCCAATAAATATAAACTATGCCTTGAAACATGGTATGAGGATTGGAAGGTCCCTAGTGATGTGTATTATACTGTTCACAGGTTAAAGTTTATTAAAATGAATGAATGTAAGCGTGTAGAAAAGATTAAGAGAAGGTTGCATGGATAAGAAAATATTAAGTATTATTTTAATACAATATAGACCGGCCATTAGATTATATAAGTGGGCTAGGACTCTTTCAGAATTAGGCCATACAGTGACCGTTGGATATACAAGAACTTTTGGGATAGGGTTAGACTGGGATAAATTTAAACGGATAAAGGTTACTGGGCGTGAAAATTATAAAGAGTATGATTGTTGTATAATATTTAACCCATGGTCAAAGGACATAGTTTATAAAAACGCAGGGTGTCCAATAATACAAGCAGTTGGAGACATTAAAAGCATAAATTCTAATAAACCAAGAGAAATAGAGCATATGAAGGCTGCTGATCTTTGTGCTTTTGTTAGCAATAAGCAGGAAAAGATTGCTAACGGTATGGGGGTAAAATCAACTTGTGTATTTAGGAATGGAATTCATGCAGACTTTTTACCAAAACATATAATGCCAAGACTACTAAATGGGTATATAAACATAGTTTATGAAGGGACTATAACTAATATCAATGATCATCATAGAAATATATTTGAAACATTGAAAAAGATTGCTTCTATAGATTTTATTAATGTGCATATATATTCTTCCTCGGTTAGTAAATATGATATCTACAAAAAACTTCGTGTATATTTTCATGATTCTGTATCTCCTTATGATTTAACATCGGAACTTTCTCAATATGACATAGGCGTTATAATAATTAATCATGATGGCGTTGCAAATACAGCATTACCTAATAAACTAAATGATTATTTATCTGCAAATATCCCTGTGTTGTCTGGTAACTATGACGCTTTAATGGAATGGGGAGGAGGTAAAGAATGTATAGCTTTTACAGATTTTGATCGTGATGATTTAATTAAAAAATGTCAAAAATTATTAAAATGTAAAAAATCTAATGAATATATATTTACATATGGTGAAGCAGCAGATAAGTTAGACAATATAGTTAGAGGGGTTATTAATACCTATAGGAGACGTTGATGGCTAAAATAGTGATGCTAAGTACGGCAGATTATGCTGGCTCAGGTATGCGTATAAGAGACGCGATAAGGCAGTATCACCCTGAACATAAAATTATTCTTATAACTGCAAAGAAATCCAAAAGAGGGTCTGATTACGTATTATCTAAGGTTATTCCTGGTGTTGTTAAAAGAGCAGAAGGTAGAAGTATAAGGAGACGCAGACCTTCAAGGTATGAAGCAAAACGATATGATAAAGCCGTCGCCTTGTCGTGTAGACGTATACAAAGGTTGGTTGATGATTGCGATATTATACATTTTAAGGGTGATGAACCACCTACTCGTATTTGGCAAAAATATATTAAGATACCTAAGGATAAGAAAATTATCGTAACTGTGGGTGGAAGTGGATTTAGGAGAGGATTAGATAACCACGCTATATCTAAGGCATGGTTTGGCTTTGAACACTACATGAAAGCAGACCTAAGGACTGCTTTGACTGCCGAATTAAACTATGATGGGTATAAAGGTATTTACACACAGCAGGCAATTGATAGCGAAAGCCATGAAAATACTTTTACCCCACCTGACGGACAAATAGTTATCGCACACTCACCATCAAGTAGGAAAAAAAAGGGTACTGATGATATATTCTTCCCTGTAATAGAAAAGTTAAGGAAGAACGGATACAATATAAAGGTCGAATTAATATATAAAGTGCCATTTGAGAGATGTGTAGAAATTAAAAAGAGTGCCCATGTATTCTTTGATCAAACAGGATGTGGATTCTATGGGAACTCTGCATTAGAGGCTATGCAATTTGGGATACCTACAATATGTCATATATGTAGAGATGCAATGAAACAATCAGATGGGAAGATTACTAGGAAACATCCTATGGGATACTTTCATTCAAGCAATAAAGTGTCATGCTATAGAGCATTCCAGAAGTTATTAGACTCGGACCTATTAGAAATATCGCGTAAAACAAAAGAATTCTGTGATAATTTCCATAGCTATAGGGTGGTCGCAGATATGTGGGATAAACTATATCGAGGATTACTTGAATAATAATATGTTGACAAAAGATATTATAAAATATTAATATCTCATTTATAGAAATGTAGAAAGGATTTCATAAGGAGTAGATAATGAAATGTCCGAAAAATGTTATAAAAATGGCTGAAGAAGTAACATTAACTCCAGCAGAAAGTGATAAGCTTAAAGGAAGACAATTAAAAAAAGGATGGCCATGGGCGGTGCCACATGCTGCAGGACTATATGGTGTATTATCTGGTGGGGCTAAAATACATCACAATACTTCTCCCATAACAAGATTTGGCCCATATTCTTTTAATAGAGTTCAGCATACACTATTGAGAAAGGGTAGGGTTGGTGGTAGAACCATGGCTGGATTAGGAGCGGTACTTGCACTAGGCTCAGGGTATCTTGCACACCGTGCCGGTAGTAAGGTTAAAAAAGAATTCTTACAGGAAAAAGAAACAAATAGATTAAAGGAGAGAGCATGAGATGTCCAATAGTAATAGTTAAGAAAGCTGGGGAAATGCGGTATGATCTTGAGAACGCTATAGAAGAAAATCCCAATATATCTATGGCAAAGGCTAAGAAAATATATAACAAGGAAGAAGATTCATACTTGGGTACTGGGGTTGGCCCTGCCGCTATAGGAGGCGGGTTAGTGGGGTTATTAGCATCAATAGCGGCAATTAGAAAAGATCCATCGAGAGGGGTTGGTACTGCTATTAGAAGGGGTGGCATTGGAGCATTAATGGGAGTTGGTGCAAAAACATTACAAGATGTGAATAGATTAAAAAATAAAGCTCTTCCTGGACGTAATGAAGAGAATGCAGAAAAAGCTATAATGGCATCAAAAGACTGGTACAAAAAGAATCCTGCTTAGGGTATATTATTCCAGCGGTAAGTAAAAATCAACAGCGCGCCATGGCAATGGCCTATGCTTCAAGAAAAGGTGAACTAGATCCTGGTAAGTTAAGAGGATCAGCTAAGCGTATATATGAAGGTGGTATGACAATGGACCAGATAAGAGATTTTGCTAAAACTAAAAGAAAAAAAATACCAAGAAGCATAAAACAAGCGGTAGTTGGTAAGATATTGCTTGGCGTTGGCAAGAAGATGGTAAAAAAACCTCTTAATACTGCGTTTAGTTTAATGTATGCAAATAGTCTTAAAAATCCCTTGAAGAAATCATTAAAAGCAGTAACAAAAAATCCAATGAAAGTATTATAGGAACTATTATGATAGAACAGAGAATTTAGGAATAGATGTAATAAATATGGCGTAAAGGAGAAAATATGAAATGTTCAAGAATGATCATAAAGATTGCGTATGAGAATTCAACTTTGAATCAAATAGAGGCTACTGAGCGTGTTAATAGAGCTGGACACCGTGGTGCAGCAGGAGGTGCTTTGCTTGGCGGAGCGGGAGGAGGATTGCTTAGCGCAATGATGTTTAAAAGAAACCCATTGGCAGCCATGGCTGCTATATCCCCGATGATGGCGACAGGAGCTCTTGTTGGTGGAGTAACTGGTCGCAATATGTCTCGCAAGGGTGAGATAAAGAATATAAGAAGGAAAGAAAGAGGGGATCTGAAAAAAGAAGCGATAATAGGCCCATCGATTGACTTAGGTATGTTTGGAATACCAAGCATGATAGGATATTCAATGGGGAAAAGACATGCAGCAGAAGATGTAGAAATAGATGAAAGCCAACTAAAACCTAATGAAAAATTGCTTAGGCATTTGCTTATGCCTGGGTCATTAGGCTATTGGGGCGGATATTCTACTGGTACAAGAGATAGAAAACAAAAAGAGGCTAAAAAGGACTTGAAAGAAAAAGAGAACCCTGAAAAGACAGCATCTGGATATATACAGCGGAATACCTATGATGAGAATACTGCTCCTATTAAAGCAATTGGAAACTTTATTGGTAGGACCGTTCGCGATAGGAACATGTATAAAATGAAAAAAGATATTAGAGGATTAAAAGGATTACCACCAAAGAAGAAGATGCCATTAGGTGGGTTTCAAAATATCCTTTCATAATAAGCAGTAAGTGGATTGTAACATAGAATTTAAACTAAAATTCCAAAGGAGAAGTCATGAGTAAGTTATTTAAAGAAGTAAAGCCGTTTCGTAATGTAAAATTAGCAATGCTTAATGTTGAGGCAAAAGATGCAAGTAAGTGGTCTGCGCTGGTTAATGATTATTTGATTGATAAATTCCCGGAATTATCTTCAGGTATAAGACCTGTAAACTTTCAAGCTAAGGATCCTGAAGTTGGGAGTGCGGTAGGAAGTGCTGAGTATAGAGATGGCAGTATAGCGTTTACTATACCTATATTCATTGAGGATTTTCAACTAAAAGAGCCTGACATAGCATTAGCCGGGAAGCGTGTTATTGCAATTGACATGGGCCAGATAAAAAGTCTTGGATTAAAGAGTCAGGAAGATGGAGTAATGACAGAGCATCCGGAAGAGGACGACATCACTGATCAAACAGAATTTATTACAAGTTTATTTGAAACAACGGATGCAGATCAAGACGGTAACCCCATGTATTTCAAAGGGGCAAAAGAGATATCCGAAAAAGTTGCCGAGGTGTACGATTCTCTGTATAAGGCAGATGACGTATTCTCTGATAGGGTAAAGAGTTTCATTAGATGTCCTAACACAATATATGAGAAAGAGGATATCATTAAGGTTGCATTGGAAGAGATGGAAGAAAATCCATACCATTATCGTTGTGTGATATTGAAAAAGGTTGGTGGAGATCTAAAGCATGATTATGCAGAAGATGTGTCAGAAACAGAATTAAAGGCACTCAATAGCAGGGTAATAAAAGAAGCAGATTTTGTATCTTTTAACCCTAAAGATGCTGATCCTCCTAAGATTAAGAATATAGAAGAGCCTGGCGAATATGATATATATTTTAAGGACTCAATAGTAAGAGTACCTGTATTCACTAATATATTTACAATAGAAAATACCGCGAGTAGGAATATAAAGCCTTTGGCAATTATTGATTCGATGGCGTTAGACATGGGTAGTACTGAGGCCGTGTTTAATTCAAACGAATTACTTGCAGAGGATAAATTAGTTACAGATAAGAAAAAAGGTTGGATTTTTGATAAGATGTATGGTATAAAATATGATGATATGATGTTAGGTGAGAAAGGAAGAGATGGTACATGGCTTGAGCTGGAAGGTGTAGATGATATTCAAGATCATGTTGGTGAGGATATTGTATTTTGTGCAGATGGAGGAAAGATGTCTTCTCCATATAAGGTTATTAAAGCTGAGGGTTATGCCTTAGGCGAGAAAAGAGAAAAGATATCTGTTATAGATGTTGAGTCGTATGCTTCTAAGAAGGTTTTGTCATTATGGTTAAAATGTCAAGTAGATCGACCTCTTAAGGCAAATAAAAATAAAATGCAGCATAACCAATATAAAGCTGTATCTGACACAACATATCCATTATGGATGATTCCTGCGCAATATAGGATAATGTTATTACCTGGTAACAGGGAAATATCTATTAAGCCAAGAGATTATTATGGTAAATATTTTAAAAATGAGTTTGGTAAATATGACAAAGAATTGATACTTACGACTAGTAACTATAACCCAACTAAGGTAGATATAGCAATTAAGGAAGAAGAAAAAGATCCAATAATAGTTTCAGAAGTTGGGAAGGTTGCAGCGGACCTGTATGTTCAGCATTTTATGGGTAGAGATGATATTGTATCTGAAGATTTACAAAAAGGTAAGGGATATCTTATTTCTAAGGTTGCATCTGATCCAGAATTTAAAGAATACCCGGACGTAGAGTCGCTAAAAGAATACAGAGGTGAGTGGATGAAGCTTGCGTATGTATTGCTGAAGAATAAAGATGTAGTAAAATATTCTAAGGCCGTTAAGGATGATGGTCAAATATTAAAGAAAGCTGAGTTAGAATCATTGGTTGATGATCTTATCGGGTTAGAATATGTTGATAATGATAATATAGGGAATACAAATGATATAGAATATAACATCGAAGATATTATTGATAAAACAGGGCAGTTGTTGCTTTTATCTAGAATTGGTAAAAATGATATACCTGAGAATATATTAATGAGATCTATTAAAGCACTGACAAAATTATTAAATGAAATAAGAGGCAACGACTCAGGAGCAGAGTAGATGAAATGCGTTCCTTATAGAAATTATTTAAGAGCTCTGATTTATTCAGGGCTCAGCATTCTTGACATGGTGGTAATAATTAATAATGCCAATATGAATGTTGTGCCAGAAGTAGATATACAGAACTTAATAGACGAGTGCGTTAGTTTTCCTGACGGTAAGAAGATGAGGAAAGGTAATATAGATGCGATAGCGAAGAGAACCCCGTGGGTATTTAAAGAAACAGTAATGGATACTTTTTATCCCAATAAAGAAGAATTTATTGGGTTTGTTTCTTATTATGTTAATACTAAGACTCCTAAAGAATATGATGAATATATAGATAGGATTGGTAGCTTTAAGAAAGATCCCAGATCTTCTATAATGAAATTACTGCAAGTGCATGAAATATACAATGCAAGGGAATGGTTTGACTGTGGATTGATGACGGGGGTACCATTACACAAAATAAGGTATTCATGGAATATTTCTAGGACATCTCACAAAGAAAAATATGGATATCATATGTTAATGAGGTATTATTATTTTTTCTGGAACTTATCTCTGTCTAAACAAAGATTTTTTGCTGTAGGTAGAGCTGACATAGCTGAGTACTTGCTAATTGATCCATCAAATAAATATTATGACATGCACAGGTTCTTGATAGACAAGTCATCCATTCAGACAATATATATGCTTGGTTATATGACAGAAGTAGAATCAGAACACATATATAAACAAATATTAGGTATGCTAACAAAAGAAATGTATAAGTCGTTCGAAAAGAGTGGTATGGCTATGCCTCAATGGGTGTCTCAACAGTGGCAATTTATTAACAACATGATCAGAGAGGATATGCTTAGAGGAACTGGACCGCAAGAGGATATTGATGAGGTAATGAGGATAGTACAAAGGATTGATGACGTTCATAGTACACGTAGGACATTAGATGACATCAGAAGGGAAGAGATCAAAGGGAGAGAATATGTTCAAGACGAGGCTATAGATGTTACCAAAAGGTAGTTTATCAAAACAATATAGCGTATCAGATAAAGTACAATCTTTATTGATGTTCAAGGATGATCCTTATTCATTTGAGGCTTTCCCATTTTGGAGAGTAATATTAGATGATGAGAGGTTGTCTCATAAGGTAGACCAGGTAAATAGGAAGCTTGTATTCAAATGTTCACGTCAGGTTGGCAAGTCAGTGACTATTGGAGCTCTTGGTTGTATATTTAGTATGATGTATAGAAATTTTAGTACTATCATATGCCAGCCAACAGATAAACAAATCAGTCAATTCTCTGTAGATATAATGAAAAGATTTATGGGTGAGTCATTAGTAATGGAAAAATGGCTCTATGATCATAGGAAAACCGAGCGACAAGTAAAAAAAATGGCAGTGACAAATGGCTCTCGTGTCATCCTTGCAAATATTTATGCATCAGTGCTAAGTATAAGGGGCGCAAGCAGTTCGTTCGTTTTGTTTGATGAAATTCAAGACATTCCAATAGAGAATACTGTGATTGTTTTAAACTCTTCAAGACGTTCTCCTCACAAATTTGTTGTATACTCAGGAACACCTAAATCACCAGATAATCCACTTGAACAATTATGGCAGGGAAGCTCAATGAATGAGTGGATGGTAAAATGTACTCACTGTAATCATTGGAACGGACCGCTCGGCGGAGATGGAACCACGAAGAAAATAATCAATATAGGTCTTAAGGGTTTAATTTGTGCAAAATGTGGGAGTAGATTGTATGCAAAAGATGGAGAATGGGTCGAGTCATTCCCGGATAGGCCAATGGGCGGATACCATATAAATGAGCTTATGGTAGATCCTTCAGCGCCTGGGTCAACATCATGGAAGGAAATACTATATAGGATGAAAACTGACCCTATTGTTACTGTATATAATGAGATCTTGGGCGTATCATATGCGGATAGTACTCATCCGATTACAAATAAATTAATAGCATCTATGTGTAATCCTGATCGTTTTTATGCAAATACGATAGAAGAAATTAAAGAAATGAGGGTAAGCCATTGGCCAGCCTTTGCAGGATTAGACTGGGCTATGGAAACGTCTCCACGTGGAGGGGGTACAGTAACTATAAAGTCATATACAATGCTTACTATAGGTCAGTTAAATATGGTAACTAATCGGATAGATATTTTGTTTCGTAGAAAATATTATGATATGGAAGGATTTAACACTGATGATCCGGATTCAGTAGTTAATGATATAGCTAAATGGTGTAATGCCGTAAAAGTAAAAATATTAGGTTGTGATTACGGTGCTGGGCATAAAGAAAATCAAAGGTTAAAGGCTATACTTGGTAATGACAGAGTGATGGAAATACAATACTTGGGTGATATGGGTGATAAGTATGTATATAGTGCAGAAGGCGATAAATGGCTAGCTCCAAGAACGGTAGCAATGACGGAATGTATTGACGGTATAACCAATGGAGAATTTGAGTTTGCAAAGTTTACCGGAGAAACATCAGAATTTGTGCATGATCTAACCACTGTGTTTAGGTATAATGATCCAGTAAAGCGTACCCTGCGTTACGGAAAGACATTACCTGATGATTGGTTGCAAAATCTTACTTATCTTCTCCTGGCAAAAATTTGGTTCCAGGGAGAATTTGATAGATTCCCATGGATAAGCAAATAAAGTTATTGACAAAAAAATAGGAAAATTCTTTTCTATAATAGAAAGTGTATTAGTATTTAATTAAAATAAGGAGGGTTCTAAAATGGAACTAAAGGAAATTAGAAGATTAGGTAAGGTGGCATCTGATAATATCGAAAAACAAGCACAAGTGGATGAAATTATTGGAGCAGTTGCGGATGAGAGTATGGCAAGAGCTTTAGAAACCGGTAATGTGAAAGTAGCAAAGGATGCTCTTAGCAAGTTTGATAAGCTTGTGGAAAAATAAAATTAAGAAAGGAGTAGGAGTATGTTTGGGGAGAATAGGAAGTCGTTACAAGTAGAAGGACTAGCAAAGGAAGCCTTACAATATGCTCATGCTACCCCTTGCAGCCTAACAGATGCTTTAGTAAAAGTAGCAGAGAACAATATGTTAAATCCTAATGAGATAGAATCAGTATGCCATAAAGTTAACCATTTAGAATGGGAAGAGAAACGGGCAGAAGATAAAATGTCTACATTTGACGCCGCAAAGCATTTAGATGCGTCGGAAAAAATAAAGAATATTAGTGATACAGTTATGAAGGTAGCAATGATAGAGGCTGATATGGAATTCTTGATTCCGGTTAAAATAGGAGCGTCTAATGAGAAAACAGCGGAAGAGATTGGGAAAGAATATTTAAATTCAAGAGCTCATGAGAGAGGAGTGTTAAAGACAGCTGCAGAAGAGAACGTAGATAACCTTAATGGTGCTTATCAAGAGCAAGAGGATACTTATACTAATATTTATAATACAATTAAAGAATTATTGCAAGATGGTGAGACATTAGAAAATGTTTATGAAGTATTAAACAAAACATGGGGAGAGACCAATAAAACTGTCTTAGACGATGATTTTCCAAAAATAGTAGGTAGATTAAAGGATGAGGGTGTTATCCCTCAGGAGACTCAGTTTAATATGCCAGATGAATTTGAGGAAAGAGAAGTGGAAGCATCTGAGTTATCTAAACAAGCAGAGAAGATGATGGATATTAATTTTGATGCCGTTAAATATGCATATATGAATGATAAATTAATGAGAATGCTCAAGGAAGCGGGTGGAGAGTATTATATAGAACCACTTCAAAAAAGAATCAAAATATCATCAGTTCAGCATTTACGTAATCTCGGTGAGAAGTTGGCGGTAGGGCTTAGGCCAGGAACGGTAAGAAGTGGGGTAACTCATATATATAATCGTATACAACCGATTGTTCAAAATGCAGCTCCTGACGCAAAAGCAATAGCAGAAGCCGTAATGAAAGAGACTGGAAAGAAAGTAGAGCCTAATATGTTACAATCAATATTTAGAAGTGCGTTAAAAAATGCAATACCACCATTACTTGTTGGGTCAGCGGTATACACCGCTACAGCGATAGGACAAGATGCGGGTAGAAAGAAGGCTAAGAAAGAATTACTCAGAGATTATCCAGAATTAGCACAGGTGGAACCAGAAAAGTTTGATAAGATATTCAATGATATATTAACAATAGATCCTAGTTTAGCGAAGACACCTTATTATTTAGCGCAGGTGTTACTTCATCAGAAAAAATGGGACACTTTAGAAACATCAACTGTTGGGAATCTTTTAAGTGCTAAGAAGATAAAAGATGATAGCGGACCATCTAGTAAAGCTATGAGGGCCGCCGACATTGCAAGTAAATTGATGCCAAAAATACCAGCATAATAAAAGTTTCCTATAGGAGATACTTTGAGCAATAATAGTTTATCGGTAAGTGCTGGGTCTAAGTTGTTTCTAGACGGGGCAACAAGTGTGTCTCAGCTCTTACAATATAAAGTAGAAAAGAATGATATACAAAAAATATATAGACTTTGTGAATATTTTTATACATTTACTATAGTCGGTACAGCGATAGATAAATTAGCAGAATTTCCATTATCAGGTATATACGTTGTTGCTAGTAAGAGTGAAACGCGTCAAAAGATTAATAAACTTTTACGGAAGATGGAGGTTCATCAAAAAATTAAGAGTTCTAATATTAATGGTCTTAAATTAGGTATTTCGGTGGTATCTGTTATGTCACCGTCACAAAAAATAATTACATGTAAAAGTTGTGGGCAGGCGTATCAGTTGTCAGATTTAGCAGAAAATGGAATCCCTCAGTATAAATATGAAAGAGGAAAGTTTAAATACAAATGTTCTAATCCTGATTGTGATTCATTTAATGTATTAAGAGTATTTATTGCAACCGATAAGAGAAATGGTAAGGGTGATAAACTGAAGATAAGTGTACGATCACCGTATCAGATCGTTAATGTAACGAATGAAATTACTGGTGAAAAGCAGTGGTACTATCAGATACCGCCAACTACGAAGAAACTCATACAACAGAAGAATCATTTTATTCTTTGTACTACTCCGGAAATGTTTTTAAAAGCAGGTATAAGTAGCAAGGCTATGAAAATACTTTTAGACGAGAAGAGTACTTTTGTCTTTGAGACTAATGAAAACTATATTCATGGTATGCCTATTCCTCCGATGGCAAGAGCATTAAGGACTCTTATAAGAAGAGAAAAATTCCATAAAGCAAATTCTGTTATTGCAGAAGAGATGCTTGTTCCTCTCAGAATGATGTTCCCAATAGATAGGAGTGGTGGGACACAAATGCCTAGTACTCAGAGTAGGGTGTTGTCAATTTCTTCTCATTCACAAAAAGTAAGATCAGAAATTGAGAAGTGGAGAAAGGATAAATCATATATTCCTGTATTACCGATAGAAGTTGGTTCTAAAGACTTTTGGGGTAATGGAAAAATGCTAGCATTAGAGCCCTTATTGGATATGACAACCAAGGATTTGCTGGCAGAAATAGGGATCCCGATAGAGTTTATATATGGTGGAGCTACATGGTCACGCCAGAATGTTTCAGCGATTGTTCTGGAGAATACCATTGCGAACATGGCTACAAGATCGCAGCAATTACTTGATCATGTTAGTGAAAAATTGCAGGAAGTAATTGGTGCAGACGAAAAAATAAGTATTCATATAAAAACACCAAGGATTGTTGAAGGTCTTGCAGAAATGACTTTCTTGAAAGATGCTAAAGATAAACGTGAGATAACCGAACATACTTATTTCGGTAAGCTTGGGATTGACGCTGATGCACAGAAAGAAATGCTCCCAGAGGAAGATTCTACAGTTAGAGATCGATTAATTGATGAGGTTAAGAGAAATACCGAGGCAGAAATAGAAGGCGCTCGAATGAAGTTAAACTTTAGGAAAGAAGAAGCTGGTATTGAGCGTAATGAATCTCTTAAAGACAGCATTGCTATGGGGGCTATTAAAGCCGATGAAATGGCTGCTGAGATAGCCGCAAAGAAGAAAATGCTACAAGTAGACGTAAGTGCTCAAGAATATATGGCTGGGCTGGATATGGAGAATCAGAAAAGCCTATTATCTGACCAGGAAGAGTCGCAAATAAGGGCTATGGATAAGAACATTAAAGACAACATTAAGATGATGGTAGCGCAGATGAAGGTTACTACGGAAGGGATGAAAGAACAGGCACGAGCTGAGCAGGAAATACAACAAGAGATGGGTGAGAAAGAACAGGAATCTGCTGAGAATAATTATATACAAATGGCTATATCTGCGATGTCTCCAGATGAGCAAAAACTTTTAGATGGAATGTCAGAAGATCAGCAACGTGCGCATTTATTAGAGAAAGGACAAAAAGTGGAGATGGATCAATTTTATGAGGCTTTATCTGAACCACAAAAAGAAGAGTTTGAAAATATTTCGGAAGAAGAAAAATATTCACACATATCTCAGATGATGCAGTTGGAACAAGAGTCTAGGGCATTGGAACAAAACAATCCTGCTGCTGCCAATAAACAAAAAGAAATGGATAAAGAAGAAGAGAAAGAGGAAAATGACATAGCTGGGATTGGAGAAAGCATGATGAGTATGCAAAATCCTGCGGAAAGGCAAACGTTTGAAGCAGAATTAATGAATGAAGATGCTACTAAATATGGTAAGGTAAAAAATTATATTAAGCAACGTAATATGGATATCTATGTTACGCGTATAATGTCTGCTAAACCAGGTCAAGAGGATAGTATTATCACTGCAATGATGGATAACAATCCGTCAATATCAAGTGAAGTCCTGGAGATAGTTAAGGCACAGATAGCAATGCAGGAACAGGCTAAACTATATGCTTATAAATTATATAGGCTTAAAAATTCTCCAGAAGAACAGCAAAAGGTTATCCAGAGTTTAACAAAGAATGCTCCAGGAATATTTAGAGCACAGGTGATATCTTTTTATGAACAATATTTACAACAGGGTATTACAGATGTTCACCTTAAAGCAGCATCAATAAAATCTAGAGAAAAAATAGCTGAATTCAAGACTCTTATGGCAGAAGAAGTCTGCGGTAAGTTGAAATTAATGGATAAAGAAGAGCGTGAGGCTCATCTTAAAATATATAAAACAGAAGATCCTGGTTTATATAAAACTTTACTTGTAAAACTGGGGGAATAGATGTTTAAAAGATTTTATGCAACGATATATGATAGTGGTGGGAATCCTTATACTAAAGATAATCCTAATAATGTTGCTATTCTTGTATATGCAAAACGTTTAGATACAGTGGTGGTTAGGGATTACCCTTATGATTGGTGGGAAGATGACTTGCATGGTGAAGGAACGGTGATAAGTGCTTTAGTTACAGGTACTGTAGCAGGAGCAACAATGACTCATGTTTCTAGTGGTCTTTGGTATATAGAATTAGATTCTGATGTCTTAGATGTAGAAAACCCAGAAAGAGATGACCAATATATTATAAAAATAGGACTATCTACAGACACTTACATTGGCTGGGATGATGCTAATTGGGAGCAGGTACAAGGATATGATCCTACGGAATTCAGAACATTGCCTATGCAAGCAAATGAGGTATTGGCACTAACCGGTGCGATCAATGAAGATGGTGAGTTAATAGCAACTAGTGATATTTATTCGTATACTAAGGAAATAGCGGTTACGACTCCTACAACGGAAATAACAATAACAGATGACTTAATTAGGGCTGCTCTTGCGTTTACTAAGTATGAGTATGTAGATAAAACATTTATGGTGCAGATTTGGCAACATGATGATGCTTTAGATCCAGTAATGAAGCGGGAGAAATATGAAAATGCCGTAGAGCCGGTAATAACAGAACAAATACTTAGTGGTCATAGTGTATTAGATGAGATAACATTTACTGTAGCTACAGATAAAACATATAAAATAGAAATAAGTAACATAAGAGCAATAAATGTGTTAGACACAGCTGGTGAGCCAGCATCATAGATATTAAAAGAATAATTGGAGGACACGATGGCAATGTTTGATTGGACAAAAATGAAGAGGCATTTAGCACAAAATCCAAAAACAGCTGTGAATTTACCAGCGTATGGGAAAGATGTTAATGAATTTGCGGGGAAAACATTTGCGTACCCAGCTAGGGGGTTTAGATGTAATATTGAAGGAATATATGCTATTTATTATGAGGGTATGTCAGAGGATACTGTACCATACGTTAAGGAATTTTGTGCTGCTGGTATGGATTATGCTGGGTCTATTATTAATATAAAAACTAGTGATGCATCTCCGGCAACTATAGATGTTAATGCTATAATAATTAAATGGTAGATAAATATTAATAATGATAACATCAATGGTGGCATTAATAACAAAAGCGACAGATTATAATAGTTTATTGGGACCGGTAATGGTAGCAGGGTTAACGGGGGTTATTGTTACGTTGGGTAATATATTTGGTAATAATGCTGTGAATAAGGCCAATAGAGCAAAGTATGAAGTGATAGCTAAGGGTATAGTTACTAATATGGTAAATAAGACATGTGTTATTAGAAGTAGTGATATAACTAGACAATTAAAGAAGGTACTTTCTAACCAGAGGGTAATGGGAAAGAAGATTGATCATAATACCAAAATTACAGGGGTATATGATAGTAGGATAGCAACAATTGATGAGTTAAAAAGTATTAAAAAAGAAGCAATGAGATGGGCAAAGAAAAAAGGAATGCTTAGTCAGTTAGTTGTTATAAAGGCTAACTCCATGATAGAGTTTTTCGATCAATTTTTAAGTGAGGATATTGAGACTATCACGGTGGGAGATGTCAAAGATGAGATGCAAGTACAAATTGGGAAAGTAAAAACAAGTTGGGAAAAGAAATTAGAAGATGATAAAGGATTTGTAAAATTCTTTTTTGAAACATCTCATGATAAGCATATAGATACTTTTTTTATTGATTTATTCTGGATAACAAATCCTCAAAGAAAAATTAATAATATAAATGTAGATAGTGAAGTAAGGTCAATGTCAAGAAGGTTTTTTAGACTTTCACTGGAAAGCTTATTATCAACTTGGCAGGCTTATGAAATAAAAAAGCAATGTAAATCAAAATAACTGGTGAATAAGGAGGATCTTATGGTACCAAGTATGTTTAATGTTTTTCTCATAGAAATAGCAATGTTTTTTGTTGTTGTAGTTTGTGTATATGCTTTGGCTAAAACTACAAGTAGTATGATCAAGGGAATTCCAAACAAATGGGGTGATTGGTTCTTCCTAAAGCCATTTAAGAAATGGTTTGAGTTTGGATTGCCTGGTGAGGTTAAAAGATGGCTCAGCTTAATATATGCATTTCTTATCTCGTTTGTGTTTAAGTTCCAAATGATTTCTAATATGTTTACATCATATAATGAGAGCAGAGGTTCTGCAGATATTGCTGTCTCTAGTTTTTGGAATTATGTGATTGTGGCTGGGTTATTATTTGCATTTTCAGGGATGTTATACAAAATTATTGAAGGGTTTGTTAAAAGACACGGTGTACAAAAGGATTAGTAATTATGAGTATTCAAGTTAAAGTTATTATTATATTGTTTGCAGTTATGGTTGGAAGTGTGGCAATTAACATTATGCAAGCTACTCGTATCACTAATCTCAATGACATTAAGGTCGAGGTAATTGATGGGAAGGATACGGAGATTAAAACTATAACGGATTCTCTTAGTGGTATGACAGTATTAGCAGAATTTTGGAAGACTAGATGGGATTCCTTGAAGGCTAACCCTGATATTATAGTTATGACTCTTATGGATACTGTATGGTTGGCCGACTCAACATCATTAGAACCGGGTACACAGATGGCAAAGATATTAATAGATACTCTTGGAACAGATGATTCTTTAAAGGTAGATTATAAAATAGTATTCGAAGAAACTGGCGATACTCTAAGATTTACAACTGCTCAAACCGTGGTTGTGGATGTTTGGATGACAGAGGAATATAAATTTTTAATGGATGGGACGCTGCACCAGCAGATACTAGATCCTATATTAACAAAATCACCTAAAAAAGTAGATATGAAAGATAGGCTTCAGTTATTGGTAAATAGTGGAGCGTTTGGAGGAGTGGATCGGTTTGACGTTATTGGTGGGCTACAAGCCATAATAAATGAGAGGTGGTCTATATCTGCTATGTCAAATTTTAGAAAAGGTAAAAATGGTTACCATGGTATATATGGTGGCTATAAATTTTTTGGTTTATAAAATAAGGAGAAATTATGAAATGCCCAAGAATGATAGTTAAGGAAGCATCAAGAAGGTTTTTAGTGACACCAGAATTAGAAGCATTAGGCAGGGATCGTTTGGTATCATAAAAACAAAAAACAATAGTATATTCAGGATGTATGGGAATACTAACGGCATAATCCTTGAAGCCATAGGTAGGGCTATGCAACAACCTGGAAAGAATATAATTATTCATGACTTGATACTTAGTCATATAACATTTAAAGGGGAAAAGCTTATATTCTTGCAAGATAGGACGGAGATGCTTATAGGTAAACTGTCATTAGAACGCATGAAATTATTAATAGAAGATAATGATCTTTATATTAGATCAGAATTTTATGGTACTATAGATTCTAAAGAGATAACTGGAAAAACTTGGGAATTGGACAGTGCCACAAAGGAAGATTGGGAAGGATCTGTCCCATTAGAAGAAAAGGACTTATAATAAGGAGAATATAATGGAATTATGGGAAAAGTTTATTGCGTATTGTAAGAAGCACAAGATCATCTGTTTTGGTGATAGTTGGACTACTATAGATAAGCTGTGGCACCTAATAGGGTGCATATTGATAACATATTTTTGTGGTAATATAACAGCAAGTATGGTAGGCATTGGTAAGGAAGTAGCTGATATAGGTGGCAGTGGAATGAGTTATAAAGACTTGACAGCCGATGCGGTTGGTATAATTATCGGATTAGTGTTGAGAGTAATAATTCCATTACCTATAGCTCCATTACCTATAGCATAGAGGAGGAGTTTATTATGAAATGTCCAAGGATGATTGTTAAAGAAGCCATAGCCCTTAATACCGACAATAGGGGTATGCAAAAAGAATATAACAAAAAGCTTAAGGGAACTGCAATAGTTGGTACTGGTATTGGTGCAGGAGTTGGTATGGGTGCCAGTATCTTTGGTAAGCTAAAACGCTCTTTACCATTTAAAGAAAGTTTAATATTGCCCGCAGTAGGTGGTCTGTTGGGAATGGTGACATCCAATATAGTTAACAAAATAAAAGCTCCAGGTAGACTAAGAGCAATTGGTAAGGAACACGGATATGGCGGGATGGATAGACAGTATAATGCATTTACGCGCAATAAAATAACTTTCCATAATAGCCCAAAATCTAAAAGAAGAATAGGGCTTTAGCCTAAGGGCAAAAGGAGTAGCGATGTCAGGAATGATTAAGTATATTGAACAACCAGATGATGAGAACACTATTGTAGAAAGCCTTATTCAAAAGGATAATTTTCTTAAAGAAGCTGCTGAAAAAGATCTCTCTATAGGAATAAAAGATTTTATTGCAAGCATGGAACCCAAGGACGGAAAAGGGTATTTGTTGATTGCGGCAATGACCGATGAGAACTGGGGACAAAACAATAACGGTGATTATTTCCCAACAAAATCTTTAGATAATGATACGAAAGAGTATGGGCATAAAACATTTGTAGAAAATGCATATTGGTATAGATTGCATAAAAATAAAGATCCTAAAAAATCATATGGCAGGGTGGTATTCTCTTTCTTCAATAATAAGATGGCACGGGTTGAACTGATCGTAGAATATGATCTTAAAAAAGATGATTGGACAAGGGATGCCTTAGCTAAGAATAAGGATATTAAGGTGTCCATGGGTACTAAGGTGTCTTTCGATGTTTGTTCAATATGCCATCCTAAGTGGCGAGAACTCTATGCAATTCCCAATAGTGATATGGAGAAGATTGCTCAGACTAAAGATTTGAAGACAATACATGATATAGGAAAGAAGTACGGCGTAGACCTTTCATATATTAAAGAGCTTAACAAAGATGGTGGGGCTAAGGGTATAGCGGCAACCGCTCAAAGATATTGTGATCATATAAAGCTGCACAAAGGTGAAACAATGTCTAGTGGGCGCAAGGTGTTTATGGTTAACATGTATCCATCTTTTTTTGATATTAGTAACCTAACAAGTCCAGACTCTATTGGACGCCCAGCAGACCGTTCTGCTGTTGTATTGGCAAAGGTCGCTAGTGAAGATGAAACTATCACTGATCCGGAAGATCTTAAACTGGAGAAAACTAATGAGGCTGATAAAGATGCTGAAATAGAGAAGGAAGTAGAAGGTGAAGTCATAAGTGATGATGATAAACAGATTAGAAAATATATGAATGACTTTATAACTCCTGCTTTACGTGATACTGAACCGGATTTGCCTAATGATGTTATAGATGAATTAGCAACACATGATATGGATAAGGTTATAACTACGATGATAGGCCTTGGTATGTCGCCAAAACCAAAAGAATTTCAAAGGATGACTCTGGTTATCCAAGGGAAGAAAGATCTTGCTGATGAATATGAAGAAAATGGAATGGTTATTGATGATGGTGACGTGGAAAGAATGATGCGCATCAAAGAGATTGTAAACGAAGAACGTTCTCCTTATAATATATGTGAGGAAAATATCTCTGATGATATTATTAAATTACTTACACCATTTATTGGTCAGAAATCTTATCATAGTAAACCCATGGTATCGCGTATTATAATGATAAAGAAAGCAGAGGCTATACAGACACCATTAAATCCACCTAGCTCAGCAATGGATGTATTGCCTACATCATTACTAGCAATTGCAGCATATTTGGGGTTAGCCAGGGTGACAGGCAGTAAAGCTATGGTAGATGTCATGAAGTCTATGTGGAAAAATAAGTTTGCATTAATGGGGTCAGTTGCCGGCGCTATGGCCTTGACTGAGGTTGGGAGATCGGTAGAAAATGAGTATGATGCGTATAAACAAAATCAGATGCCAAAGACAGCTGGAAAATTGAATACAGCCAAGGCATTGGCATTATCCACATTAGGGCTGGTGCCATTATCATATGTATATGGGCAACATCAAATCAATAGAGCTAGAAGAGGTGAACGGCTTAGTAATGTTAATAAGTTTATTGCTAAGAATCCTGGAACATCTGCTGTCGGTGGTATTATGCTTGCAAATAAACCTTCCAGAAGTGGGATAGGTAAACTGTTAAAGATGCCGGTAAAATGGATGCTTAAAAAAGGCATGGAAGATATGGTTAAACAAGGCATGGGATTCGAAGGCATGAATATGGATAAATATTCATTGGAAGATCAGCCAAGAGTAATAGCAATGCTTTGGGATACGATAGCAAAAGTAGACCAGGAGAGATTATGAAATGTCCAAGAATGATAGTTAAGACAGCATCGGCAAACATGAAGTCTTTACCTAGCATAAAGACTCCAACGATTAAGACACCAAAAAGTATTTCTTTAAAACCTAGCACAAACGTGGGGATAAATTATAAAGCAAAGAGTATAAAATCTGTGGTACCGAGCATTAGTATAGATAGTGGGAAAATCATTAGAAAAGATAAAGTAGAGATATAGGAGATGGTTATGATATTAAAAGAAGCAGGTAAGCTTGATGGATTTATGAAATTCATAAAGGGTATGTCGGGCAAGGCGAGTACACTTGGTAAGCAAACAGGTGAAATGAGTACAGCTATGTATAATACTGCGAAGGGTACGGCTTTAGGAAAAAGGATTGGTCAAGCCACAGGTGAGATTGGGTCTAAGTCTGGATGGAACCTTTATGGTAAGACGTTAAAGGGACAAGGACAAAGGTTTGCTAGAAATGCTAAGCCTGGGACAAGGAAGCATGAAGTAGGTCAAATGTGGAATACAATGAAGCATAATCCATATAAAACAACGGCTGTTGGAGCCGGGGCAATAGGGGTCGGCGTGACTGCAAATGGTATCGGAAAAATGATTAGAGGAAATCGGCAAGAGTCTGTTAGATAAAAAAATAGTTGACAAGAAAGTGGATAAGTAAGAATCTTAATTGTGAAAGTAGTAAAGGTTATTTTTCTATAAAATTAATTGGAGGATATATGGAAAAGAAAGCAAAAGAAGCTCTTCAGAAGATAGGACGTGATGTAACAGAAGGCATGTTAGTAGAATATGAAAAAAAGAATAGTAAAACCGAAAAAGTTGCATCAATCATTGAGAAGGTTTCTGAAGAAGATATGGGAATGGTAAAAGATGCTCAGTTGGTTGGGCAAGGTATGGCGATTGGATATAAACAGGGTGTTTCAAATAGTATAAAGGAAGCGTCTGATGCTATCTATGAAGCCACATTTGGAATGATTAAGAAAGTAGCAAACGATAAGGCTGCAATGAGTCGCTTATCTAAGTTATCTAGTGATGAGTTTGCCGAAGGATTAGAAGGAGAAGTTGCTGCTGCATCTGGTGAAAATCCTGATGAAGACATGGCAATGAAAGAAGAAATAGCAAAAGGTGTTGCTCCTGTGATCATAGAAGCTATTGGCGGAGAAGAAGTATTAGCTGATATGGCTGAAAATAAGCCGGAAGAATTTCAACAAGTTGTAGATACAATTGAACAGGTTACTGAACAAGTAGGAGAGGAAATAATGCAAGAGGTAGCTGCAGGAGGTGGAGAAGAACCTGCACCAGGAGAAGAACCAGTATCTCCTATAGAAGAACCAGCAGAAGATATGCCTTTGCCAGGCCAGCCATTAGCAGAAACGCCTCCTCCCCCAGTAGAAGAACCAGTACCACCGGTAGAATAGAGAGGTAAATATTGTGAATAAAATAGCTACAAGTAAAGACGTTATGAGAAATCTCCTTGAAGATGTAGAGAGAGTTATCGAGAAAGTAGCAGAAGAAGAGCAAAAGGTAGAAACAAAGATAGAGTTAAATCCTGGCTCTTTTGCTGATAAATTAAAAATAGCTATGGAAAAGGTATCAGAAACTGAGGTACCAGTAATCGATGACAAATCTGTTAAATTAGAGGAACCTAAAGAACCAGCTGTGCCTGTGGAGCCTGCTCCAGACGCACCAGCCAAGAGTGAAGAGAAGCCATCGGCAGATCCTGCACCAGTAAATCCGGAAACAATAGAAGTAAAAGTTGAGAAAGGAGCAGAAAAACCTCCAAAGGAAGAGCCAAAGGAAGAGCCAAAGGAAGAGCCTAAGGAAGAACCCAAGGAAGCCGATAAGGTTGCAGAAGGACCAGTTGCTCCCAATGCATCAGTTGAAATTAAAGAACCTGCAGAATCGGTTACTCCAGTAGTAGAGGCTCCTGGTCCTGAACAAAATGTTAAGGAAACAGTGTTTACCGCTGATAAATCTGTAGATACTGGTGATCCAGGTAATCCTCCAAAGGAACCTGTTGAACCACCAGAACCGGTAGCAAAGATCAAAGATGGTGAACAACCATTGGGAATTACGATAAAGGATGCAATAAATAAAGTGGCATCTTTATTTATAGAAGAGAAAATTGCTCCTATTAAAAAAGAGGCATCTAGTTTTGGACTAAAGGCTATTGCTAATTTAAGTCCAACATTACAGAAAGTAATAATGGGAACAGGCGGTGCTGCTTTAGCTGGCGGAGGTTTTGCCGCAGGAATGGGCATCGAACGACATAAAGATAAAAAAGAAGACCCTCAAATATTTGCTCAGGGATTTCATTTGGGTGGCAATGCCGTAGTTAATTCATTATTAAATAGAGCAGAACAAGAACAGGGTGGAGGACTACAATGAAATACATTAAAATAGGCCAGGATGAGTATAAGGAATTAAAAGAAAATGTATCTGGCGCAGCAGATCAGCTAAAGTTGGCGGCTGAAGAATCTAAAAATCAGAAAGTAAAAATTGCTGGGTTAGAAGAAGAAGCAAAGGTATTAACCGGAAAGTATAATGACTCACAAAATAAGATTGCAAGTATAGAAAAGAAAGCAGAAATCGAAGAATTAGTACAAAAGGCCATAGATAAAGGAATGTTATCTCAAGATAAGAAAACTGAAAAAGTAGCATCATTGATGAGTATGAACCTTGGTACTGAAAAGATAGCACAGGTAGTTGCGGATATGAATGGTGGAGATCATGGCGACGGAAAATTAATTAGTGACCTTACGGAAATTTCAAAAGTTGCATCGGATGAAGAAAAGCCAGGATTTACAACAAGCAAGACGGGACATCTGGAAAAGCAAATCGAAATATTTTCAAAACATAATAGTTAAAGGAGAGCGAGATGGAAGAAGTAAAAATATTATCACGCATGGATGATATCGTTGCTGTTGATTATAAGACAGACGAAGATATTGACGTTGGCGATATATTAATGTTTGGAACAACTGGTTGGTACGTAGCAACTGGTTTGTCGTTAGATGAGGCGTTAAACTTGGGTAAGGTCGGAATGGCTGTTGCCCCAAGTAATGATTTAGAAATTCCGTTAGGAGCCGCACGTTCTGCACCTGGTGAATCAGCAAGTCCACCAACAGCAGTATCATGGGGTAAAGGGGCAATTCTATTTTTCACATCCCCTTTCGAAGCAAAAAATTTACCAGCAGCAGCATTCCAAAGTACTGGTTCTGAAGGTGATCGTTTAGCACTTAGTGCAGAGGGTTTATTCTATACTCTTGACCCAGCATCAGATAATCGTACTTGTGTAGCTATTGCAGGGGAAGATTTTGATGCATCAAGTGACCTTACATATATAATATCAACGGTTGGCGCTGGTTACATCGTGCCTAAGACAGTTTAGGTGAGGGGGAATAATGAAGAATGAATTTTTGAAGGAAGCAGAATTAGCTAAATTAGCTGATGAGATGGTGTCTCATTTAGCTGCCGATGATTTAGTAAATTTTAAGTTAGCATATGATACATATGGTGAAGATATAATTAGAACCATAGTTCGAGAAGGATCAATTGTTGAGCAGATTTTACCGGTAATTAATGCTGATATTAATCACCCTAACGTTCAGCGTGAAAAAACAACTGACGAATTTTACTACATGGAAGACGTTGAGATCGATGCAGTAGCCCTGGAGACATCTTTCAGAGCAGGAAGTAAAGCTACCTTCGTTACAAGTAACAAATATACGATCAGTGTTGGTAAGCTTAAGTCAGAAAAAGTCAGAAAACCACAGATCGAATTAATGGCTGCTCCACGCTTAATGAATATGATTAAGCAAAATTCTGCAAACAAAATTATCCGTATGCAGGATGGACTGTTCATGTCTGGTGTTAAGACTGCTGTAGAATATGATAGTTGGTCATCTGGTAACCATTATCTCACAGCTGACTGGATAGCCGGTGCAGATAAGAAAGATATTATTGCAATTATGAATCTGATCTCAGAGCAAGAGTTAGTTCCACAAACATTCCTTATGTCTAACTCATGTTGGAATTATATTCTTACCGAAGAAGGAACAAACTTCGGTGCTGATGCAGGGGAAAGATTGTACGGTGGTCACAAGGTTAAGACACTGTTTAGCCTTCCTGTAATCACTACTGTAAAAGAAGGTCTAAGCAGGGGATCTGATAGCTACTTTATGGAAACCAGTGAAGATTCAGCTGGAACAAATAAATACTATTATATTTACTGTTTCGTAGATCCTCAATTCCTTGGTAAGGTAATTAGAGTTGGTAAAGATAATGTTTGGTCCAGATGGGATGAAGACATTTTCGAATGGAGTTCATGGAGATATGCTGGCTTAGGATTTGGTGATTCTAGAGGTATAGTGCGATTGAGAGTACAGGTAAAATAATAAGATATAATAATAGTATGGCGAGGTTTATAGCCCCGCCATGCTTTTTGTCTTAGGGGGATTTTTAGATGAGTATTTATAAAGTAAAAAACATTTCCGCACAACATCCACGATTTAGAAGAAGAGTTGGTGTAAAAGTTAAAGATATGGGGACAGGGTATACCTCCAGGCTACCATTTAGTGCGTCACGTATAATAGATCAGGGTACATTTGATAATTTAAATGCTCTTGGTCTAATTAGTCTTGAAGAGGATCCAGGAATCTGGGAAAAGAAAGTAAGATTATTTGCTAAGATGGTAGGAAGCGAGAAGTCAATGGAGCCAATAATTGTTCCTGTACCTGAACAGATCATTGCTATTGATAAAGATGACAAGAAAGAGGAATTTGATAAAATAATCAAAGAGGCAAGTCTTTTAATTAAAGACCGTAAGTATGAAGAGACTGTTTCTCTTTTAGAAAAAGCTATAGATCTTTATCCGGCATTAGCAAAAAAAGGAAAAATCGATAAATGGATTGATGAGATAACGGAAACCAATATAGAACAAACATATAATGAATTCTATATAAATGCTAAGATACTTGTTGAGGAAGAAAAAATTGAAGAGGCTATTGAACTCTTAAATAAGATGATTGAAACGTATTCAGTATATGCTGAAAGAGATAAATTAGAAAATTACATCAATGTGCTACAGCATGGTGAGCCAACTGGTGGTTCAGATAAATTACCAGAAGAAAGCACAGGTAAAGGGTCTGACAATAAAGAGCCTGTAATTGAGACAGAAAAAGTAAATGAGAAGATTAAAGACATAAAAGTTACCGAAGAAGGCACAGACAAAGTATCTGAGATAAAAGAAGAAGCAATTGAACCGAAGAAAGTAATTGAGAAGCCTAAAGACGATCCAGAAGACATGTCTAAGTATACGGTAGATTATTTTGTAAAAGGTGGCATGACTGTAATTAGAGATTTTAAATCTAAACACGGGATTAAGATGCCTGGCTGGAATAAAAAGAACGTTAAACAAAGAGCACAGTTCCTCGTGGATCGTATCAATAAAGAAAATAGCCCTAAATAAGGGTTACCATATTGAAAGGGCTGATAATGGTGGGGAACCTTGTCAGCCCTTTTTTATTAGGAGATTATAATGAAAAGAGCTAAATTAGAACAATTAGTCAGAGGGATGTTGAAAGATAGAGCTATCCAAAACAGGTTAGCAGGATATAAGCTGCGGTATGAACCAGAGGATTTTGACTCTGCTATAGCGTTGGCTCTTTTAGATATAAACTATAAATATGTTCCAACATCTTTATATACGATAGAAGATGCACAGGATAGGCTAATAGTGCTTGGTGTAGCGTCAAAGTTAATGGCCAGTGAGAATATATTAAAAGCAAGTAACTATATTACTGTGGCTGAAGGTGGTATGCAGATTAATAGGGAAGCAAACCTTTCTATACTTATGAACATGGCACAGGCAATGGCTATTGAATTTGATAAAAGTTTACAGGCGTATAAATATGGTGCTAATTTAGAAGCGGGATGGGGACATTGATGAAGATAACATTGATCGCCAAAAGGATTGAGCTCAAAACTGCATATATTTATTGGGATAGTGAGAACTTAGTAGATAAGAATATAATCCTAGAACGGCAGATATCTCCCGGAGCAGCATGGGAATTATTATACTCAGGATCAGCAACCTTTTTCTTAGATAGCAGTGACTTATTCTTAAGAAATGAAGGGATTAGATATCGCCTAAGGAATGGAGATAACGTTCTTGAGGTTTCTATCTTGGACCAAGCTGGAGATAATTATTTATATAACATAGTAGAGGAATACAATTATGTACTCAATAAAGGACTTGCCGGTACACGTGCTGATGCCTATATTGCAATAGATAATGATAGATATTGTCCTGAATGCTATAGTATAGAGCTTCAAAAAAGAGTTCAGACACTTTGTAATACATGTGATGGATCAGGACGATTAGGAGGTGGGTATAAGGGTCCCATAAATATTTACGTGGCTTTTGGTAACTCTAAACGCTCCGTTGACTATTCAGATGGATTGTCAACAAAGGAAGAGATAGTTTCTGGATGGACAGGGAATTATCCTATATTAAGTGAGGGTGACATCATTATTAAAAATCCTGCAGATCGTTATATTATAGATAGTATTCCCCAAGTGACGGGGTTAACTGCGATGCCTGATAATAAAAAATTTATAGTAAAGCAAGATTTTACAATGAGAAAAATAGGAATAGATCACCCAGCGATGAAACTGGAGGTAACAAGTGAGTAATGCTAATTTGCCAATTAGATCAGTAAAATTAAAAGAAACAATGATGGAATGGTTAAGAGAGCAAATGAGTCACGGCGATGAAGGTTATGCTGGGGTAGGATTTGCGGCAGCTTATGGAGAGAATACGGTTATTCCTGTAATAATAATAAAACTTGGACGGGAGAGGGTTGTAACTGATGAGAGTAATGGTCTGATCAATTATGATTTTTGGGAAAGGAAGAAAACCTTTCAAAGTACCAAGGACATAGAGGTATACGCTGATGCAGTGTCGGCTCTTGATGAAGAAAGTAAAACAATAGCTGAGATATTAGTTGACAAAATGCAAACAGAAATACATTCTCCATCACAAGATAAAATCAGGATTTTAAAGGTGTTTGACAACGCCACTATTGCGCCTACGGTTATTAGGCGTTTTGGGAAAGCGGGGTTGCATGTAACACGGGTGACATTCACTGTT
>Ga0307991_1000446_pt1 | contig 29690 bp, 25 predicted proteins | sample EllFjometagen131_FD_203146 | JGI IMG/M metagenome (GOLD analysis project Ga0307991, IMG submission 203146) | Marine microbial communities from Ellis Fjord, Antarctic Ocean - #131 | ecosystem: Environmental > Aquatic > Marine > Unclassified | place: Southern Ocean | collected 2014-10-08 | reverse complement strand
CAGACACTTAGACAATGACGTAACTATTACCAAATTTTCTTTAGCAACAAGTGAATACCATAAAGACAAAGACGGAAATAGAGTTGAAAAAACAGACTGGCATAATGTAGTATTATGGCGAAGTTTAGCTGAAATAGCTGAAAAATATTTAACCAAAGGGCGACAAATATATCTTGAAGGTAAATTAAGAACCCGCTCATGGGATGATAAAGATGGAAACAGAAGATATACTACAGAAGTAATTGGCAATACTTTTACTATATTAGATAGTAAAAGAAAAGAGTCAACAGAAGAAGTAGTATCTCAGGATAAAAAAGTAAATACAGATAATCCTGAATCTGAAAAAGAGGGAGATGATTTGCCGTTTTAGTTTGTATAATATTGACTATCAAATACATAATAAGGATACAAACAAAAAATGTTTATTACGTTAAAATCGGTAAGGCACCCGACTGAAGATTTTATCTTTTAAATCTTACTCTTTCTGAAAAAATTACTTATAAAACTTATCATATATTTCTGATGAGATTAAAAGTATATTTGATAAATTGTAAAATATAAAAAGGACAAATAATATGATATTTGTCCTTTTTATATATATTATTATCTTGTAAACTTGTGCTGAACTTGTTGAAGTAAAGAACAAGTTGGATAAGTGTAAACAAATTGAACTAAGATGCCTTTGGTGGTAGTTATTTTTTGTATTTTTGAATACTGATCAGGCATTCGTCATTCGTCAGTAGCCGAACATAGAAAAAGGAAAATATAAATATAAGGCAGGGATAATATATAATGATATATTTTCAGAATGTGAAAAACTTGGTGATTTTGTTATTAATGTTTCTGAAGCAATATATACTTAAAAAAATAATCTGTTTTAAATAGATTACTTAAAAGAAAGAACCAAAAAAATGACCTGAATTATTAAAAAAATATAAATTAATTAAATATTTTTGTAGATAAAAATATTTTTATATATTTGCATTTTAATTTATTCAATAAAATATTAATCATTTAAAACTTATTTATAATGGCTGGAATTAATAAAGTTATACTAATCGGTAGATTAGGAAAAGATCCTGACGTCAGACACTTAGACAATGACGTAACTATTACCAAATTTTCTTTAGCAACAAGTGAATACCATAAAGACAAAGACGGAAATAGAGTTGAAAAAACAGACTGGCATAATGTAGTATTATGGCGAAATTTAGCTGAAATAGCTGAAAAATATTTAACTAAAGGGCGACAAATATATCTTGAAGGTAAATTAAGAACCCGCTCATGGGATGATAAAGATGGAAACAAAAGATATATTACAGAAGTAATTGGCAATACTTTTACTATATTAGATAGTAAAAGAAAAGAGGCAACAGAAGAAGTAGTATCTCAGGATGAAAAAGTAAATACAGATAATCCTGAATCTGAAAAAGAGGGAGATGATTTGCCGTTTTAGTTTGTATAATATTGACTATCAAATATATAATAAGGATACAAACAAAAAATGTTTATTACGTTAAAATCGGTCGGGCACCCGACTGAAAATTTTATCTTTTAAATCTTACTCTTTCTGAAAAAATTACTTATAAAACTTATCATATATTTCTGATGAGATTAAAAGTATATTTGATAAGTTGTAAAATATAAAAAGGACAAATATCATATTATTTGTCCTTTTTATATATATTATTATCTTGTAAACTTGTGCTAACAATGCTTCATAAGTAATGGCGGTGAAAGTGCTAAATATTAAGGCTTTTAGCCAGCATTAACTTCATTACGGGTTGATAGCGAAGCGCCTCGTAATCCGCCACTACTTATTATGCTCAATGTTGTCTGAAATAAAATTATTTTAAACTACAATATGAAAAATATTTTTTTACCACTAATTACAATTGCTATTTCTATCGCAGCAGCCTGGTGTACAGCGGGATATGCTTTCAGAGCCCAATATAAAGGAGGGAAAATACAGCTACTTGACATTATCATAAGATATTATATCGTTGTTATTAATGTATTTGATAAGTCTACAAAAAAAATTTCAGAAAATAAGATTGATCAAAAAATATATGTAAATGGAATAAAAATAATTGGAGAAGATCTAAGAGTATTAATCACAAATCCTTATTTTAATAAGCTCATTGAAAAGAATCCTAAAATTTCAAAATTGTTAGTACTATTACAACGTGACAATGTTATAATAGAAAACTCAGAATTTCTTGTAAATAATAAAATATACAAAGAATTTTCTGAAATTTTTGATTATATATCTAATGAATTACCAAAAAAATATCTTTCAAAAAATGAATTTTACAAGGAAATTTGCAACACAAAAAAGATACTCGATATAGAAAATAAATAGAAGATAATATGCCAACAATATATGATAATATAGAGAAACACCTTGAAGAAGGATTAAACAAAACACTTGAAACATCAAAAAGGGCTGATTTTTGTATAGGGTATTTTAATTTAAGAGGATGGAGAAAAGTATCCAAAAAAGTTAATAATCTTGAAGGAGACTATTTAACTAAAGAATTTGAAGATAACAACAAATATCATTGTCGTGTATTGATTGGAATGCAAAAACTTCCTGAGGAAGAAATTAAGGAATTTTTTTCAGGAACCTACCAACGATCATTAGATAATAATGAGGCAATAAAATTTAGGAAAAAAATTGCTCAGGAATTTAAAGAACAATTAACTATTGGGAATCCGACCAATGAAGATGAAAATGCACTAAAACAACTTGCAAAACAATTAAAAGAAAAAAAGGTGATAGTTAAACTACACCTTAAACATCAATTGCATGCAAAACTTTATTTAGCACATCGTGATGATTTTAATAGTCCAACTATTGGCTTTGTTGGCAGTTCCAATCTTACATTTTCAGGTATTTCAAAACAAGGTGAACTAAATGTTGATGTAGTAGAAGGTGATGCTGCGAAAAAGCTTTCAAAGTGGTTTCAAAACCGATGGGAAGACAGATGGAGTATTGATATTACAGAAGAACTCGCTGAAATAATTAAAAATAGTTGGGCATCTGAAAAACTATATCATCCTTATCATGTTTATTTAAAAATCGCCTATCATCTTTCAAGGGAAGCCAGGGCAGGTATTTCTGAATTTAATGTGCCAAAAATTTTTGATAAATTTTTACTTCCTCATAACAAAAGTTCTGTTCAAATTGCAGCACACCATTTATATAAAAGAGGGGGAGTAATTGTTGGTGACGTAGTTGGTATTGGAAAAACATATACAGCAACTGCATTGGCAAAAATGTTTGAAGATGATTTCTTCTTAGAAACGTTGATTATTTGCCCTAAAAATTTAGTTAATATGTGGGAAGATTATGCACATAAATTTCAATTAAGAGCAAAGGTTTTATCAATAACACTAGCACAGTCAAACTTGGCAAATGAAAGGCGCTATAGACTGGTAATTATTGATGAGAGCCATAATCTTAGAAACAGAGATGGCAAAAGATACCGTGCAATTCAAGAATATATTCAATTGAATGACAGTAAAGTTATTTTACTTACAGCAACACCTTACAATAAAACTTATCTTGATTTGAGTAATCAATTGAGATTGTTTTTAGATGATACTTATAATTTAGGGATCCGACCAGAAAGATTTATTGAAAGTATTGGCGGAAGTGTGCAATTAGCTGCCCATTACCAAGTTACAGAAAAATCATTAGCTGCATTTGAAAAAAGTCATTTTCCTGATGATTGGGCAGAATTAATGCGATTGTTTTTGGTAAGAAGAACTCGCAGCTTTATTAAAAACAATTATGCTGAATTAGATAAAAAACTAGACAGGCAATACTTGAAATTTCCTGATGGATCTCGTTCTTACTTCCCTGACAGGCTTCCAAAAAGAGTAGATTATGTTTTTGACCCAAATGACCCAAATGACCAATATGCACAGCTTTACTCAAATAAAATTATTGATATTATTGACAGTTTAATTTTGCCAAGATATGGATTAGGACAAAAAGGATATGAAAATAAAAATGCTGAGGTTGAAATAACTAAAGAAGAAGTTTTAATAAAAGAAAATCTTAGCAGAGCAGGGACACGTCTTATTGGTTTTGCACGAACTAATCTTTTTAAACGTTTGGAAAGCAGTGGATATTCTTTTTTGCTTTCTATTAGCAGACATATTTTAAGAAATTATCTTTTTGTTTATGCAATGGAAAATAATCTTGCATTTCCGATTGGGAAACAAGAAGCAGGTTTGATTGATGATTTTATGTACACAGATAAAGATGATGAAGATGATAGTAATATTGACTTACTTTTAACACCCAAAGAATACTTAAATCAAGCTGAAAAATATTACACTTCCCTTTACAGCAAGAAAAGTAAATACCAATGGATTAAAAGCCAATTATTCAATGACCAAATGAAAAAAAATTTGGAAAAAGACAGTATAGAGCTTATGAAAATATTAAAACTTGGCAAAGACTGGAAACAAGAGAATGACAGGCAATTAAACGCACTGAATAACTTAATTAATAAAAAACATAAGAGTGAAAAAATTTTAATATTTACACAATATTCTGATACAGCTTACTATCTATACGAATCTTTAAAAAAGAGAGGTGTTAAGCAAATGGAATGTGTAACTGGTGCTTCAGATGACCCAACAACTTTAGCCTATCGTTTTAGTCCTAAAAGTAATGAGAAGGATTTCCCGAAATCGCAAGAAATTAGAGTTCTTATTTCAACTGATGTTTTGAGCGAAGGACAAAACCTGCAAGATGCTCATATTGTATTAAATTATGATTTGCCCTGGGCTATCATCCGATTAATTCAAAGAGCAGGTCGTGTTGACCGAATTGGGCAAAAGCATCATGAAATTTATTGTTATTCGTTCCTTCCTGAAGATGGTATTGAAAACATAATCAATCTAAGAGGACGGTTAAGACAAAGAATTAGAGAAAACGCTGAAACTGTTGGCTCTGATGAAGTTTTCTTTGAAGGAGACCCTATCAATATTGCTGATTTATACAATGAAAAATCAGGGCTATTGGATGAGGAAGAAGATATTGAGGTGGATTTAGCTTCTTACGCTTTCCAGATATGGAAAAATGCCATTGATGCCCAACCGGAATTAGCCAAGACTATTCCAGATTTGCCGAATGTAATTTATGCTACTAAAAAGGGATGTGAGTCTCAAGAACTAAATGGAGCTATAGTTTACACTAAAACTTCTAATGAGAATGACGTTTTAGCTTGGGTTGATGAAAAGGAAACAATTGTAACACAATCGCAATTTGAAATATTAAAAGCAGTAAAATGTGGATTAGACGAACAAGCACTTGAACGTTTTGAAAAACATCATAATTTGGTAAAATTTGGATTAGAACACATTAAAGAAACTGAATCTAAAGTTGGCGGACAGTTAGGCAAAAAAACAGGTGCACGTTATCGTGCTTACATGCGTTTAAATACTTATGTGGAACGAAATGCAGGAACGCTATGGATTACAGAAGAACTAAAAAAAGCCATACAGGATATTTATGATTATCCAATGCGTGAATATGCAAGGGAAACAATAAATAGACAACTTAAAACAGGAATTAATGATGAGGATTTGGCAAATCTAATTGTTTCACTCAGGGAGGATGGCAAACTAAGTTTGATTAGCGATGAAAATTCTACAAATAAAGAACCTCAAATTATTTGTTCAATGGGATTAAGAGTTAAATAATATGAAAAAAAATAAGTTTTCAGAATATATAAAGTCATTCAATTTAAAAAACCTTTTTAATGAATTAGGCTGGGACAACTTTGACAATAATCTACCCATTGCAGTTAATGAGGATGCTTTTATGCTGAAAGGTATTGTAGAGAAAAAAGGATTTGTAATTCTTCATTGCCCTCCATTGCCTAATGGAAAAATTCCGTTAAGCAATATTCGTAAACAAATAGAAGGAAAAGTTGCCAGGCATTACTTTGAACATTTAATAATATATTCTAATCAAACAAAAACTCAACAAATTTGGCAGATTGCCATTAAAGAAGAAAACAAACCTAAACAGGTAAGAGAAATATCATGGTATAGCCATCAGGATACGGAGATACTTTTTCAACGATTAAAAAACTTGCTGTTTACACTTGATGAAGAAGAGCAAATTACAATTGTTGACGTGAAACAACGAATCTCTGAAAACTTTGCCAAAAATACCGAAAAAGTTACCAAAAAGTTTTATACGGAATTTAAAAAACAGCATACTGGTTTTTTGGATTTCATTCAAGGCATTAACGACCATATTGGCGACAAAGAGAACCCGAACAAACAGTGGTATGCTTCATTGATGCTTAACCGTTTGATGTTTTGTTATTTTATTCAGAAAAAAGGATTTTTAGACCAGAACACTAACTATTTACAAAACAAACTTAAAGCGTGTTCCGAAAAAACAGGCAAAGACAATTTTTATAGTTTTTACAGAAGTTTTTTGTTAGAGCTTTTTCATGATGGATTAGGCAAACCGAAATTTAAAAGAAAAGAAAAATTACCGGTTGAATTAGGTAGAATACCATACCTAAATGGCGGTTTGTTTGATGTACACGAATTGGAAAGACAATTTGAAGAAATACATATTAAAGATGAAGCATTCAGTAAATTATTTGGCTTTTTTGACCAATGGAACTGGCATCTTGATAACAGCATTAAAGCAACAGGCAGAGATATTAACCCTGACGTGATTGGTTATATTTTTGAAAAATACATCAACGACAGGGCATCAATGGGTGCTTATTATACCAAAGAGGATATTACTGATTACATTGGCAAAAATACCATTATTCCTTTTCTGTTTGATGAAACCGAAAGGCATTACAAAGACGGTTTTAAACCTGAAAATGAACTTTGGAATACACTTAGCCAAAGTGGCGACACTTACATTTATGATGCGGTAAAAAAAGGCGTACCCAAAGAAGGCAATTTGTTTGACGACCTGCCCGAAGAGATAAAAGTAGGATTTCAACAGGATTTTGAAAAAGAGCTTGTACAGGAAAATACTTCTCATCACTTATGGGAGGTTCGTAAACCATGGAACCAAAAAGTACCACAGGAAATAGGATTGCCTACTGAAATTTACCGTGAACTGATTGAACGTAGAAAACGATATTCCGAAATAAAAGATAGAATTGAAACCGGTGAAATTACACATATTAATGATTTAATTACCTACAACCTGAACATCAGGCAATTTACACAAGATTTTATTCAGAATACGAAGGATGCAGATTTCATTCGTCATTTTTATAAAGCAATAAAAAAAGCAACGATACTTGACCCTACTTGTGGCTCGGGTGCTTTTTTATTTGCAGCACTCAATATTTTAGAACCTATTTATGAGGCTTGTATTATACGAATGGAGCAATTTGTTGCAGAACAACCGGGCAAACATAAGTTTTTTGAAGAAACACTAACAGAGGTAAACTCTGAACAACACCCCAACCTGCAATACTTCATTTTTAAAAATATTATTTTGAATAACCTTTACGGTGTGGATATTATGAAAGAAGCAGTAGAAATAGCCAAACTTCGCCTGTTTTTAAAATTGGTTGCGACTGTTGATGTAAACCTACGAAAAGACAATTTTGGGTTGGAACCCTTGCCTGATATTGACTTTAATATACGTGCAGGAAATACATTAATTGGCTTTTCTACCGAAAAAGAACTATTAAAAGCTGTTCAGGTGGATCAATATGGTCAATATAAAACTGGATATGAAGAAGAATTTGAAAAGTTTAAAGAAGAATGTAAACTGGTAAGCAAAGCTTATAATCATTTTCAAAATGCACAACTAATTAACGACCAGGGCAGCGACAGTTTTAAAGAAGCCAAAACCGAATTAAATAAACGACTTAAAGAACTTAACCACAAACTCAATGTTTACCTTGCCACTAATTATGGCATAGATGCAGAACTAAAACCCAAAAAATTTCAACAATGGCTACAAAGCCACCAGCCATTCCATTGGTTTGCTGAGTTTTACCAAATTGTTGCCGGTAATGGTGGATTTGATGTTATTATTGGGAATCCGCCCTATGTTGAATATTCTAAAGTACAAAAGCAATATTCACTAAGTAACTACGAAACTATTAAATCAGGCAACATTTATGCTCAGGTAATTGAAAGAGTAAAAACTATTGCAAAAACAAAATCATATATTGGTTGGATAGTTCCAGTATCAAGTGTTTGCACAGATAGAACAGAAACATTGCAAAATTTTATACAGAAATATTATAAACGTTTTATTAGTTCATTTGATGTTTTTCCATCCAGAATATTTGAAGGAGCAGCCCAAAGAGTTTCTATTCTAATTTTATGTGAAAAATTAAATTTTAAGGAAGATGATAAAGGTAATTTTTTAGTCACAAAATACTACCGTTGGCTGCAACCTGAAAGGAAAAATTTAACGTCAAAAATCTCATTCATTTACAATAATAATTTTGACAAAGTTGGCTGGATAGCTAGAATCAATACTATTAATGAATTAAATATTTTGAACAAAATATCAAAACAAAAACAAATTGGACACTATATTTTAAGTTCATCGTCAACTCCGATATATGCTCATAGAATTATAAATAACTTTTTCAAAGCAGTTGACTTTGAACCATACTTTAAAAAGGGTGATGGAACAGTAACTCATTCTGATGACTTTAAAAGAATACATTGTGATAAAAAAATAAAACCATTAATGATTAGCCTTTTTAACTCAAATCTATTTTATTGGTATTGGCGAATACATGGTGATGGTTTTCACTGTGGATTTAAGGATATAGAAAAATTCCCTTGTAAAATTGAAAGTATAAATAAAGATATACAAAATCGTTTGATTACATTATCAAATAAGATAAGTAAGGATTTTGAAAAAAATTCTGAAATTAGAATTAGAGAACAAAAAAAAACAGGAACAGTAGAACTCCAAACATTTTTTATTGGCAAATCTAAACCCATCATAGACCAAATAGACACCGTTTTAGCCCAGCACTATGGTTTTACGGAGGAGGAGTTGGATTTTATTATTAATTATGATATTAAGTACAGGATGGGTAAGGCATTGTTTGGTGGAGATGATAATGGGGAGGATGAGGAATAATTATTAAAATAAAGGAAAAATAACATGGAAGGGAATATAGCCATTTTTGATAAATTTAAAATTCGTCGGCAATACAATGAAGCAAAAGAGGTATGGTATTTTTCGGTAGTTGATATTATACAGGTATTAATAGAACAACCCAATTATCAAAAAGCAAGAAAATATTGGAACAAGCTGAGCGAAAGACTTAGAAATGAAGGAAGTGAGTCGGTGTCAAATTGTCTCCGACTGAAATTAGAAGCAGCCGATGGAAAAAAATATTTTACAGATGTAGCAGATACTGAAACTATATTACGTATTGTTCAATCTGTACCAAGTCCCAAAGCAGAGCCAATTAAGCAATGGCTTGCCAAGGTTGGTTACGAAAGAATGAAGGAAATTGCTGACCCTGAATTGTCAATTAATCGTGCTCGTGATAATTGGCAAATACATGGTAGAAGCGAAAAATGGATTCAGCAACGCATGATGGGGCAGGAAACCCGAAATAAACTAACCGACTATTGGAAAGAGCATGAAATTAAAGAAGGAGAAGAGTATGCCATTTTAACAAATCTAATACACCAAGAATGGTCAGGTATTTCGGTGAAGCAACATAAAAATTTAAAGAGCTTGAAAACACAAAACCTTAGAGATCACATGAGTGAAGCAGAACTGATTTTTACAGCATTAGCAGAACTTTCAACCCGCCAAATTGCCGAATCAAAAGATGCCACAGGAATGGAAGAGAACAAATCAGCAAGCGTAACAGGTGGAAGAATTGCTAAAAAAGCACGCATTGAACTCGAAAATAAAACCGGCAAATCTGTGATTTCAAATCAAAATTTTTTGTCTAAAAATCAAAAGAAAAAATTAAAAAATGATAATGAATAAATTTTATATAAACAATTCAAAACACTATGGTTTTACGGAGGATGAGTTGGATTTTATTATTAATTATGATATAAAGTACAGGATGGGAAAGGTTTTGTTTGGTGAGGAGGATAATGGAGAGGAAAATGAATAAAATTGCTATTATTGAAGATTGAAATAAAACAATAAAGTTAAGGAATGAGTGAAAATGTATTTATAAAACGTGATGTACCGGTAATGAACTCATTTATTGAGAAATTTGCCCGCAAATATATTGAACAACGTAGCCGTACAAATGCAGAATTATCATCATTAAGCGAAAGTCAATTATATAAAACCCATGGCTTTGACAGTTCTCTACTTAAAGGTATAATTTCCAAAAATTCTATCGCTCATGATTTTAAAAGAGAAAAAGGGGAGAAACCCGAAGTTTTAAGAAATATTTACCGAAGCGATTTGGGCGAATTACTGATGACCTATTATTTTGAGGAAAAAATTGATGAAAGTTCAATGTTTATTATTCCATTAAAAAACATAACATTTAGAGAGCGTGATGATATGCCGGACAAAAGTATGGATGCTATTGGATATAGGGTTGATGATAACAAAATAGAAATTTTACTTGGTGAAGCAAAAATTTCTGCACAAAAGAAAATCTTATAGAAGGAAGAAAACCTAATTATTTTGTAGCGGCATCAGTAGCAAAAAATACAGGTCAAGAAGTTAACTATATAAAATTAAGAGGTATTGATGATGATTATATACAAAAAGTAATAACTGATTATCTGAATAAGTTTAAGGAAGGTAAAAGACAAAATTTTGAATCAGTATTATTAGATAAGCTACCTGACATATTGAGTAATGTTCAAAAGCAGAATAAAATTAAAAATAATCTTCAATATTTAAGAAAAAAGGGCATAATCAAAATTAATGGTAAGATTTGGAAAATGTCTAAAAATGGATATTAAAAAATAGTTTAGACATTTTTTTAGACATTTTTAGACATTTCTATAATAATTTAGAACGAAAATTAAGATAGAAAAAGATAGAATTTTTATGTTGTTATTTGATATTCAAATACTTACAAATAGATAATTAGATAGTGTTAAGATAGAAATAAAGATATTATTGTGATTGATTATGAAACATAAGGGTAACATAAAAATATTGGACTTGCACAAGACAGCTTTCCTTTGCTCACGGAAATGCCCCGCAGAAGTAGTACTAAAAAGTTACGACTGGGGCAAAGAACAAAGGGAACAAGAAAACTGCATTATATGTGGCAACCATTCTCAAATAGAAAAAGATGTTTTTGAAATTCTACTTAAAGGAAAACAACCGCTAATCCTTGTGCTTGCCAGAGGTATGAAAACAAGATGGAATACTGAAATTGAAAAAGCAGTCAATGAAAACAGATTATTGGTAATCAGCCCATTTGAAAAAGAAATAAAAAGAGTTACCAGAAAAACTGCTGAGAAAAGGAACAAAAAGATAATTGAAAGTAGTAACAAAATAATCCTTGGTTATAAAACAAAAAACGGACAACTGGATAAACTATTAAAGGGGAAAAAATATGGACAATTATAGTCCAATTCATAGCATCCATACACATTTATAATTAGCACTGGCTGATACTAAACTTAAAACTTGTAAAAAAGTATGCCATGCCAACGTTTAAAGACAGATGGAAAGAAAAAAGAAGAAAGCATAATAGAGGAGGCAAATGACTGTCAAATAACCATTAAAGTATGTTTTAAAGAATAATATTAATTAATAGATATGTCAAAAGTTAAAATAGTATATTATATATTTTTTTTCTGTGTTATTTTATTTACTTCGTGTGAAAACAATTATGCTCCTAAACCAAAAGGATATTTTAGAATTGAGTTACCTAAAAAAGAATACATTATTTTTGATTCTGTATATCCGTATAAATTTGAATATCCTGTATATGCGAAAATAAGTCCGGATACTGATTTTATGACAGAACCATTTTGGATAAATATAAATTATCCTCAATTTAAAGCTAAAATACATATTAGCTACAAACACATAAAAAACAATTTGCCTGATTATATTGAAGATACCAGAACTCTTGTCAATAAACATATATCAAAAGCAGATGCTATTAATACAAAATTGTTTATTAATAACAAAGATAAAGTATATGGTATAACTTATGATATTAAAGGCACTAATACTGCTTCGCCTTTCCAGTTTTTTGTTACTGACAGTGTAACTCATTTCATAAGAGGCGCTTTATATTTTAATATAAAACCAAACAATGATTCTTTATCTCCTGTTATTAATTTTATAAAAGAAGATATTAAACATACAATAAATACTTTGCAATGGAAAACTGAGTCCCAATCCAAAAAATATTGAAATATTCATTAATATATTTTCTTACCAATAAAAAATATGGTAGTATTTATTAATTATTGATATAGATATAATCTTTTGGGCTAAAGCCCAAAACACAATGATTAACAGACACTACCAAAAACATATAATATTAATAAATAAATTTAAAAAATTTATTTATCTTTGCATTTTTTAAAAAAAATAATATATAAAATGTAGAAATAAGTTTAATTATTTTAACAGGAGGACATGGCTTATGATTGAAACAATTCAATACAAAACACTCAACTGGCATCATATTTCAAAACCTTCTGATAAGGACTTTCAGTATCTTCAAAATAATTATGATTTTCACCCTCTTGATATTGAGGACTGCCGCAGTAAAGTTCAACGTCCAAAAATAGATGTCTATGATGACTACTACTTCATTATTTTACACTTTCCATACTTTGATAAATCAAATAAATTCTTAATTACTAAAGAAGTAAAAATATTTTGGGGCAAAAATTATATTATTACTATTGGCAAATCCCACTTGGTAGTTAAAGAATTATTTAATAAAGCAAAAAAAACCAAAAAATTTTCAGGTGAATTAGAACTTAATACAAGTGATGCTCTGCTTTATATAATCCTTGAACAACTCTTAAAAGAAACACTTATTATAATAAGAAATATTGGTGATATTGTAAATATAATTAGTAATGACTTATTTGCAAAACATCCGAAAAAAATTATTGAACTAATATCCGTTACAAGAAAAAATATTATTCTACTTAATACTATTATCAAACCTCAACTTCGACTTTTTACCAAATTTGAATCAGGCGAAATAAAAGGATTTGCCGAAGATATGGAAGAATACTGGGGCAATATTCTTGATTATTATCAAAAAAGCTGGGATTTAACAGAGGACTATCAGGAATTGATTGAAGGTTTGTCTAAGACCTTTGACTCTTTGCAAACAAACAAAATTAATGAAATAATGAAAGTTCTTACTTTCTTTTCTACAACATTACTGCCTCTTACATTTATTACAGGATTATATGGAATGAATATAGGATTACCTCTACAAAATCGTCCTGAATCTTTCTGGGTAATCATTGGAAGTATGCTAGTAATTGTAATATTACTGGTATTTTATTTTAAAAAAAAGAAGTGGATTTAAAAAAAATTATAACCCATATTCCACAAATTTAAAATCTGTAACTTGTAAATGCTTGAATATCAGCAATATAAAAACATATTGCAAGCCCTTTTAGGTCAATTAATTTTTTTTCATTTCTGTCTTGTTATTTTTTTTGCAACTTCTTCCTAATTTTTAGTTTCTATTTTCATTCTTTTGTCTTTTTTACTTTTGTCTTTTGCCTTTGTATTGACTCCTTATGAATTAAAGCAAAAAGTTTTGAAAAAAAATCTTTATTTAGCCCAAGTTTATCACTAATAATTAAATTGTTACGTATTATTTTATTCCAACGTTGCTTTTGATATATAGTAATATTACTATTATATTTATATCTCCCGATTTTTTCAGAAACTTCCATTCGCTCTGAAATAATATTAAGTAATTCATTATCAAGCTTATCAATCTGGTTTCTTAATTTTTTTAACTCATCTTCAGATTTAACATTATGTAAATCTTTATGAACTTTAAGTTTATAAATTAATTCAGATAATTGTTGTGGAGTAATTTGTTGTTTTGCATCTGTCAAAGCAATATTTGGATTTATATGAGATTCTATCATCAAACCATCCATACCTATATCAAGGGCTTTTTGCGAAACATCTAAAAGCAATTCCTTATTACCACAAATATGACTTGGGTCACAAATAACAGGTAAATTAGGACACAACCGTTTAATCTCAACAGGTATTTCCCATAAAGGATTATTTCTATAAAGATTTTTTTTTAAAGAAAAAAAACCTCTGTGTATAGCAATCAATTTTTTAATACCTGCCTGATTAATCCTTTCAAGAGCACCTAACCATAACTGGATATCCGGATTAACAGGATTTTTTACCATAACAGGAATATCAGTACCTTTTAAAACAGAACATATCTCCTGAACTAAAAAAGGACTTACGCTTGTTCTTGCTCCTATCCATAATATATCAACTTGATGACGTAAACATTCTTCAACATGTTTAGGAGTAGCAACCTCAACTGCTGTCAAAAGTCCTGTTTCTTTCTTAACACTCTTAAGCCATTTTAATCCTTTAATGCCAACACCCTCAAAGGTCTTTGGATGTGTCCTCGGCTTCCAAATTCCCGCACGAAATACTTTTACATTTGATATATTTGCCAAACCTTTTGCTGTGTCAAGTATTTGCTGCTCAGATTCAGCACTACAAGGACCACTGATAACAAAAGGTAGCTCGTAATGCTCAAGCCATTTATTTAAAGGTAATATATCTAATCTATACATTATTAATATATTATAAAAAATACAAACTTAATAATTAAGTTTATTCATTGTCATTTTGGATACACTTATATAATTTTTCACTATTGTCCGACTAAAAAACGAAATACAAGTTTAATTGTTACAGATTCCTCGCTATCGCTCGGAATGACAGCATAATTCGGGTAAGGGATATGGGTGTATTTTCGCAAAGCGAAAATACACCCATATCCCCAAAAAAATAATACCATTGTCATTCCGAATGGAGCACATTCACTGCGTTCAGTGTAAACTCCGCGAAATGAGGAATCTACAATAAGGAAGCTCATATTTTGTTTTTAGTCGGACACTAATAATAATTTTTAATAAAATTATAACCTTATTATAAATAAAACGTAAAAAGTAAAATTATTAGTCTTATATATTTTATCATATATAATAAAAAAAATTGTGTATTTTATATTTTTTTTTACTTTTGTAAAAAATTTACAAAATTAATCAGACCAGTCGCGGATATAATTTTTAGTATATCAATAAATTTTATTTATTAAATCAATTATTTATCTGTTAATATGAAAAAAATATACTTGATATTCTTAATATTTATTGTTTATTCTTTTCAATGCTTTTCTCAAAAAGTAACCTACGTTAAATCAAATAAAATTGAAAAGATAAACGGAAAACAATATTATATACATATTGTTAAACATAAGCAAACAGTATATTCAATTGCAAAATTATACTCTGTTAAGATAGATAACATTTATGCCAACAATCCTAATTCAAAAAAAATTATTTATCCAAAACAAAAACTTAAAATACTTATAAAAAATAAAAAGATAAAATCAAAAATAGAAGAAACAGCAGACGTAAAAAATTTTAATACAGCATCTGTAACTTATGTTAAATCAGATAAAATTAAAACTTTTAATGGGAAACAATACTATATACACATTGTTAAACCCATGCAAACAGTATATTCAATTGCAAAATTATATTCAGTCAAGACAGACAATATTTATGCTAATAATCCTAATTCAAAAAAAAATATTTATCCAAACCAAAAACTTAAAATACCTGTCCAAAGCAAAGAAATAAAATCAAAAACAAAAGAAACAGCTATAGCTAAGAATATACCAAAAACAAAAGAGATTACAAAGAATAAAAGTATTGAAAAAGCAAAAAAAATCCCTGTTACTGAAAATATTGCCAAAACAAATATTAAAGAAACTGCTATTGACGAAACTCCAATCAGAAAAGACATCACAGAAATAAGTACTGAGGAACTGCCTATAGATGAAAAGGTATCAAAAATAAAAAATATTAAAAATGCTATCTCTGCTGAAGAACAGGAAGCTAAAACTACAAAAACCATAGAAGGCGCATTATATGATGAGGGACTTGCATATCTTAATAAAAATGAATTTAATAATGCTATTGAAAAATTTAATCAGATAATAAAATTAAACCCTGATTTTAAAAAAGCATATTTCACAAGAGGACTTGCTAAATATAAAACAGGTGATATGCAAGGAGCTCTGCAGGACTGTAACGAAACATTAAAACTTGACTCTAACTATTATCAGGCATATTATTACAGAGGCGGAGCTAAATTTGAAATGGACAGATATGAAGATGCTATTGATGACTTTTCAAAAGTAATTAATCTAAACCCTGATTATGCTTATGCTTATAATGACAGAGCAAGCGTAAAAAGAAAACTTGAAGATTATGAAGGCGCTCTGATTGATTATACAAAAGCCGTTGAACTAAATCCTAAATTAGCATTTGTATATAATAATATTGGAAGTATAAAAAAAATACTTGAAAATTATAAACAAGCTATTGATAATTATACTAAAGCTATTGAAATAAAACCTGACTATTATATTGCATATAATAATAGAGCAAGCATAAAATTTGAACAGCAAAAATATAAAGAAGCTATTGAAGATTATAACAAAGCTATTGAAATAAAACCTGATTATGCATATGCATATAATAATCGCGGTAATGCAAAAAATAAATTAAACGATTATAAAGGAGCTATCACAGATTATAATAAAGCTATTCAACTAAATCCTAAATATGGATATGCATACATTAATCGTGGAATAACAAAAGAAATAATAAAACAAAATAAAGAAGCTTGTGAGGACTGGAGAAAAGCCGATTCTCTCGGCATTAATTCCGGCAAAGAATATTCAGAACAATTATGCAAATAAATACGCAAATAAAATGAAACATTCTATAAAAAATTTTATAATACGGATATTATTAATTAATATCTTAATCCTGTTAATGTTAACATTTAACTTAAATGCTCAAAATGTTGACTTTAAAAAATCTAACTTTCCTGATCAAAAAAAACAACTGAAAAAAGCTATTAAAAATATTAAAAAAGGCGATAGATATTATGGAGTAGGGGAAGGAATGTATTACTTTACTGCTATCGGGTATTATCTGATGGCAAACAGTTTTAACTCTGACAATGCTCTGTTAAATTATAAAATCGGCAATTGCTATATGCATACTATACAAAAAATTAATTCTATACCATATCTTGAAAAAGCTATAGAAATGGATTCTGTAGTAGCACCAGATATTAACTTCTTGCTCGGACAAGCTTACCAGCTTACTTATAAATTTAAAAAAGCAAAAGAGCAATACGAAAAATACAGACAAACACTATTCCCAAAACGTTATTTCTCTGATCTCGGTATAGATGTTGATAAAAAAATTGACGAATGTAACAATGCTAAAAAATTAATCAGTAATCCTGTCTTAGTATCTATCACTAATCTTAAAAATATTAACTCTACCTATCCTGAATATAATCCTATTATTAATGCAGATGAATCAATTATGATGTTTACTTCCTGCAGACCTGACTCTTCTCTCAAAAATACCAAAGATCCGACAGATAATAAGTATTATGAAGATATTTACATTACAAACAATAATGGCAGCGACTGGTCTCTACCTGAAAATCCAGGGAAACCACTTAACACAGAACTAAACGATGCAATCATCGGACTATCACCGGATGGACAAAAACTATTCATATATAAAGGTAGTAATGGCGGAGATATTTATCAATGTAACCTTGAAGGAGACAAATGGTCAAAACCTAAAAAATTAAATAATAATATAAATACCAAATACCACGAATCTTCAGCATCTTTCTCTTATGACGGACGAACTATCTACTTTGTATCTAATAAAAATGAAGGATACGGCGGCAGCGATATATATATGTCTAAAATAAATGAATTAGGTGACTGGGGCAAAGCAATTAATATAGGGTCTAATATTAACACCCGTTATGACGAAGAAGGTGTCTTTATGCATCCGGACGGAAAAACCCTTTACTTTAGCTCTGAAGGACACAAAACTATGGGAGGACTTGATATCTTTAAATCCGCTTATGAAAATGGTAAATGGTCTGAACCTGTGAATCTGGGATATCCTGTCAATACTCCCGATGATGACGTATTTTTCTCTATCTCAGCTAGCGGCGAACATGGTTACTTCTCATCTATAAGACCCGAAGGCAACGGAGAAGAAGATATATATTGCATAACATTTCTTGAATATCAAAAAAAACTTATTAATAATACAGAAGATAATTTATTAGCAAGCATAGCTGAGCCAATAAGCGAAACTATTACACAATCTAAAACAAAAACATCTAACCTAACACTTGTAAAAGGAGAAATATTAGACGGAACAACTTCTAAACCTGTTGAAGCAACAATTGAAATTATTGACAATGAAAAAAATGAAGTTGTTGCAACATTCAAATCTAACAGCAAAACAGGTAAATATTTAATATCTTTACCTTCCGGACATAATTATGGTATGGTTGTAGAAGCAGAAGAATATCTGTTCCATTCCGAAAACTTTGATATATCTCCTTCAACAGAATATCGCGAAATAAAAAAAAATATACTGCTTAAAAAAATAGAAGTTGGCAAAAAAATTGTATTAAAAAATATCTTCTTTGACTTTGACAAAGCTAGTATCAGATCTGAATCTATGTCAGAACTTAGCAGACTTACAAAACTAATGAATAATGTGCCTACTCTAAAAATTGAGGTATCAGGACATACTGATAATATTGGCTCAGCAGCATATAACAAAAATCTATCAGAAAAAAGAGCAAAAGCCGTTGTTGATTATCTTACAAAAAAAAGAATAAGTAAAGAAAGATTAACATACAAAGGATATGGTTTCTCTGAACCAATAGCAACTAACAATACAGAAGGAGGACGACAACAAAACAGAAGAACAGAATTTAAAGTATTGAGTAAATAGTATCTGTTCATAAAGTAAGTGTTTAGTTCAGAATGTTAGAGTTATAGGCTTGCGCAGTCCTGAAAATAAGGCGTTTGCTTTTGTAAATGACTGATTTGAAAGACAAGCGTAACGAAGAAATTAGACATTATGGACAAACATTAAATAATACCAAAGCATAATCAAATTTATCAAAATAATTTAATGACATTGATAGCGAATCCGTATAAAATATAAACACAAATTTTTTCTATAATTATAAATATTTTTTTAATTGTAATTAAATACTAATTTTGTGTTTTTTTTATTTCTTAAATTAAATATTTAAACTAAACCTTTTTTAATATGAAAAAAATATATTTAATATTATCAGTCCTTATTATTATACCTTTTACCCAAGTGTTTTCACAGGATAGTCAAAAAGCTGAAAAATTGTATAATAAAGGAATATCTCTGTTTGAACAAAACAAATATAATGAAGCTATTAAAAAATTTGATGAAGCAATAAAACTTAAACCTGATTTTGAAAAAGCATATTATAATCGTGGTTCTGTTAATCTTGAATTAAAAAATTATGAAACAGCAATAAATGATTTTGATAAAGCTTTGGAACTCAATACTTCGGGAAAAACATACTTTAGCAGAGGTCTTGCCAAATACAGAATGAAAGATATACACGGCGCATTAGAAGATTACAACTCAGCTATAGCATCTGACCCTCAATATGCCAAAGCATTTTATTACAGAGGTGGAGTAAGATTTGAATTAAAAGAATACGAAAATGCTATTGATGATTATACAAAAGCAATAAACATAAAGTCGGATTATGCTTATGCTTATAATGACAGAGGAAGCGCAAAAAGAATGCTTGAGGACTATAAAGCCGCTTTAGAAGATTATAAAAAAGCTGCAAAAATAAATTCAAAATTGGCATTCGTATTTAATAATATTGGAAGTATTGAAAAAATGCTTGAAAATTATAAAGATGCTGTTGATTATTATACTACTGCTGTGAAAATAAAACCTGAATATTATATCGCTTATAATAACCGTGGTAATGTAAAAGCACTATTAGATGATTATAACGGAGCTATTGCTGATTACGATAAAGCTATACAACTTAACTCTAATTATGCTTACGCATACAACAACCGTGGAAATGCAAAACATAAACTAAAAAATTATAAAGAAGCTGTTAAAGATTATGACAAAGCTATTGAACTAAATCCTAATTATGGATATGCTTTTCTTAACCGTGGAATATCAAAAGAAATGTTAAGAAAAGATAAAGAGGCATGTGAAGACTGGAAAAAAGCAGCAGCTCTTGGTATTGAAACAGGAAAAAAATATTCAAAACAATTATGTAAATTTTAATATATAAAACAATTATGAAAAATAAATTATTTCTTATTAACTTCTTGCTATTATTATTTTGCTTTAATTTAAAAGCACAAAATGTTGAATTTAAAAAAGAAAATTTTCCTGATAGAAAAAGAGAATTAAAAAAAGCTATCCTTGAAATAGAAGAAGGAAACAAAAGCTATGAACTGAGCAAAGGAATGTATTATCTAGATGCTATTGAACATTATATCAGTGCAAATAAATTTAATCCTGATAATGCTCTGTTAAATTATAAAATCGGTAAATGTTATCTTAATACTATTCAAAAAACCAATTCTATTGCATTTTTTGAAAAAGCATTAAAATTAGACCCAAATGTAAGCCCGGATATTAACTATTTGCTTGGACAAGCTTATCAGTTAAACTATGAATTTGATAAAGCAATAAGTAAATATAAAGAATATAAACAATCTTTATCCCCTGCTGAAATTACTTCTTTTGGTAAAAGAACCGATAAAAAAATTAAAGAATGTAATAATGGTATAAAATTAGTAAATGATTCAGTCAGAGTATTTATTGATAACCTTGGAGATGTAACTAATTCTGCTTATCCTGAATATAGTCCTATTATAAACGCTGATGAATCAGTGATGATTTTTACTTCCAGACGTGATAACACAACAGGCGAAGATAAAGACCCTTCAGACAATAAATATTACGAAGATATTTATATTATATATAAAAATAATAACATCTGGTCACCACCTAAAAATCCGGGCAAACCACTTAATACTAATTATCACGATGCAACTGTGGGCTTATCACCGGACGGACAAAAATTATTTACCTACAAAGGAAGTAATGGAGGCGATATTTATCAATGCGACCTTGAAGGAGACAAATGGTCAAAACCAAGAAAATTAGGGAAAAATATAAATACCAAATATCATGAGTCATCAGCATCCTTCTCTTATGACGGAAAAATTATTTATTTCGTCTCTAATAAGCCGGGCGGATATGGTGGCAATGATATATATATGTCTAAAATTGATAAAAAAGGTAAAAACTGGGGCAAAGCTGTTAATCTTGGTCCTGTTATTAACACTCCTTATAATGAAGAAGGTGTATTTATGCTTCCTGACGGAAAAACTTTGTATTTTAGCTCTAAAGGACACAAAAATATGGGCGGATATGACATCTTTAAATCTGTTTATGAAAAACATAAATGGTCTGAACCAAAAAATTTAGGTTATCCTATCAATACTTCTGATGATGATGTATTCTTTTCTATAACTGCCAGCGGAGAACATGGCTATTATTCTTCTGCAAAAGCAGGAGGTAAAGGTGACCAGGATATATATCTTATAACATTCCTCGGGTATGAAAAACCTCTTATCTATAACTCTGAAGATAACCTGCTGGCTAATATAGCCGAACCTATTAGTGAAACAGTAATAGAACCAACAGTAGAAATAAAAACTACTCAATTAACTCTTTTAAAGGGCTTGATATTAGATGAAAAAACAAGAGAACCTCTTGAAGCAACTATTGAAATTACAGATAATCAAAAAAATGAACTCGTCGCAAGTTTTACTTCAAATAGCAAAACAGGCAAATATTTAGTAACTCTGCCTTCAGGCAAAAATTATGGAATATCTGTTGAATCCAAAGGATATCTGTTCCATTCCGAAAATTTTGATATATCTCCTTCAACAGAATATCGCGAAATAGAAAAAGATATACTACTTAAAAAAATAGAAGTGGGCAAAAAAGTTGTATTAAAAAATATCTTCTTTGATTTTGATAAAGCTACATTAAGACCAGAATCCGTTACAGAACTTAACCGACTTACAAAACTAATGAACGATGTGCCTACTCTTAAAATTGAGGTCTCAGGACATACTGATAATGTTGGCTCAGCAGCATATAACAAAAATTTATCAGAAAAAAGAGCTAAATCTGTTGTTGATTATCTTACCAACCATGAAATAAAAAAAGACAGATTAGAATATGCAGGATATGGATTTTCTCAGCCAATAGCAACCAATGATACTGATGAGGGAAGACAACAAAACAGAAGAACAGAATTTAAAGTGCTAAGCAAATAATTCTGTTATTTTTTAAAAACTAAATAACAACTTGTTTTATTAAAGCTGTTATTTAGATACTTATTTTGGCATCTAAATAGCAGTTTTGATGTAATAAGTTGGTTGTATAAACAAGTTGGCGGGCATTAGAACAAAAAAAAAATAAGGAATGAAATTTAATGATTTAGATATAGATAATTGGAAAAAAATTGATGTAAACGTTGATAGCCTTTGGTTAATTGGTGAACGAGATAAAAAAGGCAAACATTCAAATAAATATCACGGTAATTTTATACCACAAATTCCTTATCAATTAATAAAAAGGTACACAAAAAAACAAGATATTGTTCTTGATGTTTTTCTTGGTAGTGGAACTACGCTTTTTGAATGTGAAAATTTAAATCGAAATTTTATTGGTTTTGATATAAATAATGAGATGATTTCATTTGTGAATGAAAAAATGAAAGATTCGAAAATAATAAATTTTGATATTCAAAATTGTGATGTTTCTAATACAGCTGATTTTAATAATAAAATTGCAAAATCATTGAATAAGTTAAAATCTGATAAAGTTCAGTTTTTAATAATGCATCCACCATATATGGATATTGTAAAATTCACAAATAAACAAGAAGATTTATCGCAAATATCGGATTTGTCTCAATTTGTGAAAATTTTTAATAAAGTAGTAGAAAACGGATTAAGATATTTAGAAATTAATCGTTACTTTGCAATAGTAATTGGTGATGTTTATAAGAAGAGTGAAGTAATCCCTTTATCGTTTTACATTATTGACGCTATCAAAAGGACGTTTAAAGTAAAATTAAAAGGAATAATTGTGAAAAATATTGAAGGAAATAGAGGGAAAATAGGACAAGGTGGAATATGGAAATATAGAGCATTGAAAAATGATTATTATATTTTCAAACACGAATATATTATGGTTTTTAAAAAGGAGTTTTAATGGATTTAAGAAATAATTTTTCGACAGACACAGCAAAAAAGATTTTTGGCAATAAAACAAATGCGGAAATCTTTTTGTTAGAATTACAAAAGAAGAAAGGATTTGAATTGCCTTTTAGGGAAATCACAAGAGGTAAAAATAAAGGCAATACTATATTAAATTTAAGTACAAATGAATTGTGGATAAAAATTGTTGAGTTTTGGGATTTTGAAAACGGGGAGTCTATAATTAGGCAGTTATTTAAAAAATCTAACAAATATAATAGTGGTAAAGATTCATATAGGGTAATGAATATTTTACTTGATGAATGGAAAAAACTAAAACTTGATAAAATTTCGTGGCCTTTTTCACAAGGAGATTTTGATGGTTTTGTTCAAAGGGTCAATGCTGAACACAATTCTGGTGAAGCAAAAGATAAAAAAGTTAAACACGCTGCTGTTAAATATAGAAGAATAAAAGAAATAAATACTGTAAGAAATGACTTTATTGAAACTTTGATTTTTGAGAAAAATAAAAATATTCTTCCAACTTTAAATCATAGAAGAGGTGTTGACTTTTTTATTAATGGGATATCTTTTGATCAAAAAGTAGCAAAAAGTCCAACAAATGAATTTAAAAAAAACTATGGTGATAATTGGAAAGAGCAAGCAATGAATAATCCAGAAAAAGTTGCAGAATATCTCTACAAATATCAAGATGAAGGTAGATTTGGTGCTGATAGCAGATTATTGGTTGTATATTTAGATGAGGAAGTTTCTATTGATAAAATTGCAAAAATAATTGAGGATACTGATTTGGACAATCCATTAGAAATTACTTTTGAATACACTCATAATAAAGGAAAGCCAACAGAAAAAAATAAAACTTATAAAGTTAATTGTTTTATAATCTTACTATCTGGAAATTAAATGAATTATATCGGTTCAAAATATAAATTATCAAGTTTTATAAAATCAACAGTCTATTCAGTTGTTGGAAATGATTTATCCGACAAAATATTTTGTGATATTTTTGCTGGCACTGGTATAATTGGTAGAAACTTCAAACAAGAAGTTAAACAAGTGATTTCAAATGATTTTGAATATTACAGCTTTGTTTTAAATAAAAATTATATCGAAAATCATAATAAATTAGATGAACAAGAATATTTAATTGAAAAGTTAAATAAGTTACCAATTATTGTAAATGGTTTTGTATTTAAAAATTATTGTTTAGGAAGTGGTAGCGAACGACAGTATTTCTCTGACCATAATGGTAAAAAAATAGATACAATTAGGCAGCAAATTGAAAAATGGAAAACTGCTAACAAAATAAATCCTAACCAATATTACTTTTTGCTGACAAGTTTATTAGAAAGTGCTGACAAAGTTGCAAACACAGCATCGGTTTATGGTGCATTTTTAAAACATTTAAAAAAATCAGCACAAAAAGAACTTGTTTTACAACCAGCTAATTTTGAAATTAATGATAATGAGCATATAGTATTTAATAGAGATAGTAATGAATTAATTAAAGAAATAAATGGAGATATTCTTTATTTAGACCCACCTTATAATGCAAGGCAATATGGTTCTAATTACCACATGTTAAACACAATCGCGAAATATGATGAGTTTGAACCAAAAGGAAAAACTGGTTTGCCAAGCTATCAAAAATCGAAATATTGCAGTAAAAATTATATTTTAAGTGAATTTGAGAATTTGATTAAAAATGCAAAGTTTAAATACATATTTTTAAGTTATAATAATGAAGGTTTAATGTCGGTTAGTGATGTAAAAAAAATAATGAGTAAATATGGTAAGTATGATATTGCAACAATAAATTATCAACGATTTAAGGCTGACAAAGATGAAAATAGAAATCATAAAGCTAATAGCACAGAAGAATATTTACATATATTAGTTAAGGAATAACGCTCTACAACAAAGGATCATACGTAATGCGGGGTTTATTATAAATTGAAAGATTCTGCAAGCAATAAAAATAATAGTAAATTGAAAAATTATTGCTTCGGAATCTTGCGCTAAGCATAGCTCAGACGTTAGTAGCAACCATAAAAAATGATACGACCAACTTTAAACAGATAACAGATAATTAATTTTAAAAACTAAAATCAAACCACAATGAAAAAACTAATGATAACTACTTTGTTGCTTGCGTGCTTTGCATTGACAAGTTATTCGCAAGACATAATCAAACCAAAACAAGACAAACAAAAACCCAAAGCGACTTATCAAGTCGGTGCTGCAAAGGTAACAGTTTGGGAAAACAAATGGGAAAACAGAACATGGAAAAATTTTCAAGTAGAAAAAGTTTATATGAAAGACGACCAATGGAAAACGACAAACAGTTTTAACGAGACAGAATTGTTGGATCTAAAAGCAGCGATTGACAAGGCAATAAGCAAAGAACAAGTAAAAACAAAAAGTGCGAACAAAGGGAAAAAGTAACGTCTTGACAGGTTTGTACGGACTGACACGACACTGCAACGACAAACAAAATAGTATGACAATAAAAGAAGCCATTTTAAAAAGTTTAGAAGACCTAAAAAAGAATAGCAAATTATATGGAAGTTCATGACCATATAATTAAAACTAATTACTATGATTTTAAGGATGCAAAAACACCTGCTTCAACAATTTCTGCATTATTAGGAGACTTTATTAGACTTGGTGATTCACGTGTAAAGAGAATAAAAGGGAAAAGTGGAACATTTTCATATTACCTGACAAAATATGAAAAAGATATTGATATAGAAGATGTTGTAATTCAAGAAACAAAAACGAGAAAAAAAGAAAAAACATATCAAGAAAGAGATTTGCATTTGCTTTTAAGTAGTTATTTAAAACATCAAGATTTATATTCAAAAACAATCTTTCATGAGAAATCGACAGGTAACGACAATCACCAAAAGTGGATTCATCCTGATATGGTTGGAATTGATTTTTTAAAATTGCAATCAAAATCACCCCAGACTCTATTGAAAGTAATCAACAAAGCTGACACATTTAAGATTAGTTCTTATGAATTAAAAAAAGAAATAAATACTGATTACGAATTGAAAAAAACATTTTTTCAAGCAGTTTCAAATTCAAGTTGGGCGAATTATGGATATTTAGTTGCTTTTGAAATTAGTGATAGTTTAAATGAAGAAATGGAAAGGTTAAGTCAATCATTCGGAATTGGAATAATTGAATTGAAAGCAAATCCATTTGAAAGTAAAATAATTTTCCCTTCAAAATACAAAGAACTAGATTTTAAGACAATTGACAAACTCTGTAAAATAAATAAGAATTTTGATAAATTTATTGAACAAGTTGAAAAACTACTAACCGCATCAGAAAAATATATGAAATCAACAGAAAGAGAATTATTTGACCTTTGCGATAAATTCTTGACAAACGATACGGAAATTGAAAAATATTGTAACGAGAAAAATATCCCAATAGAAAAAGCAGCAGGTAACAATGTATAAAAATAATTGCCGAGACAGTAGTAAATTCAATGGTTGTAGCCCGTTTCAACTTTCGTGTAACTTGACAGGAAAGTGCCACTCAGTCGGCTACTATTCATAGCGTAAACTCGTAACAAAATTCTTAATAAAAAATCAATATAAAAAACCCCGAACTAATGTAATCTTTTCCTTTTTAGTAAATAAGGTAATAATACTTGTCTAAAACCCTGATTAATATCAGCTTCTATAAAATCTATTTTATACTGACCACAACGAAGTTTTAATTTTTCTTTGTAATCATTAATATATTTAATATATTTTTCTTTAATATCATTAGGATTAAGTTTTAACTCTTCGCCACTTTCCATATCAATAAATTTATAAGGACCACTGTTAAAATCAAAATCCAATTCCTTTTGTTTATCAAGAACATGAAATAATATCACTTCGTGTTTATTATGTCTAAGATGTTGTAATGCAGAAAATAGTTCATCGGACTTTCCTATATTTTCCATCATATCACTAAAAATAATCACCAGCGAACGTCTATGAAGTTGTTCTGCTATCTGATGTAAAGATTTGGAAGCAAAAGTTTTTTTATGTGTATCTGTAGATATGGGTTCTAATAATTTTTCAAGCTCCTGATATAAATATTTATGATGAACTGAGCTGGTTTTTGCCTGTGTATGAAGTTCTATGTTATCAGAAAAAAAACTTAATCCAACAGCATCTCTCTGTTTTTTTAACAAATACATTAATGCACCGGTGCAATAAACTGCAAAAGTAATTTTATTAGGATTATTAACAGATATATTATCCTTAACAGGAAAATACATTGAAGATGAGTTGTCAATAATTATTTGCGACCGTAAATTGGTCTCTTCTTCAAAACATTTAACAAACATTTTATCCGTTCTGCCATATAATTTCCAATCAATATATCGTGTTGATTCTCCCGCATTATACAAACGATGTTCAGTAAATTCAACAGAAAAACCATGAAAAGGACTTTTATGAAGACCTGTTATAAAACCTTCAACAGCTTGTTTTGCAATAAACTCTAAATTACCAAATTGCTGCAGATTACCTTTTTCAATTATATGTTGCATAAGTAAATATGATTATAATAATTTTTTTTATCTATTCAGGTATCAGGCAATTGCCTGATTAACTCCATATATGTACTTTACGTGGTTATTTTTATTGTCATTTATATTATAATATAATAAACATTTCTGATAAGTTAAATAGTGTCTGAACGAAAACAATACTTTTTGTCATTCTGAACTTGTTTCAGAATCTATAATAACTTGATAATCAGATTCCGAAATAACCCTGAAACGACCCTGAAACAAGTTCAGGGTGACGTTGTTCAGGATGACAATATGATAAAATATTATTTGTTTTCGTGCAGGCACTAAACAGTTACATTTTTTTATAAAAGAACTTCTATTTTGTCTTTAATCATCTTTTTTGGCACAGCTCCAATCTGTTTATCAACAGCTTCACCATTTTTAAATAATAAAACTGTAGGTATGCTTCTAATACCAAACTTTGCGCTAGTTGCAGGATTATTATCAACATCAAGTCTGCATGCAACAATTTTATCTTTATACTCATCAGCGAGTTCAGAAATAATTGGACCTATCATTTTACAGGGACCGCACCATTCTGCCCAAAAGTCAACTATTACAATCTTATCAGATTTTAAAACTATTTCCTCAAAATTACTATCTGTTATTTCTATTGTCATAATTAATTAGTATTAAATTTTGTTGTGCAAAAATATGTCTTAATTTTTTATACTGCATTATTCATGCAGAAGTTCAAAATTTCAGGTTTCAGGTTTAAAGTTATCAGGCAACTGCCTGATTGGGGTTATACTCTGCTTGGCAATTATTATTTTTCGTTTTCCTTTAATTTTGCAATAAAATATAATAAAGCCCCATTCTTATATGGTTTGCTTTCAAAATCAAAACTATATTTCTGAAAAAATGTTTTTAACTCATTTTCTGAATAGAGTGTTCCGTGTATAATACTTTTACTTGTTTTCCTTTCCGGAGCGGGAACACTACAGAAAAAAGTTGCTTCTGCTTTCAATACTCTACTTAATTCTTTGATAAACAGCTCAATATTATCAAAAAAATTTAAAGATAAGTTACAAATTCCCATGTCAAAATTATTATCATCAAAAGGTAACTCACTTGCACTGGCATTATACAACTCAACATTTTTAAATCCAAATTTTGCAAACCTTCTATCAGCTTGTCGTAAAAGGCCAGAACTTATATCAATCCCTGTATATTGATTATCGTTATTTAAAAAAAATACAGCATTTCCGCTTCCTGTGGCTATTTCTAATATGTTTTTATTATGAATGTTTTTGAATTCTTTTCTTAGTAATTCAAAATGTTTATTTATATAACCACCAAATTTTTTAGGGAAAACAGATTTTTCCATAATTCTGTCATATAAAAAAGAAAAAATATCTCCAATCCAAGGTTTAAATTTTTTTAATTTATTTTTATCATTGGTCAAATAATAAATATTCTTTTTTTTTATAACAGAAACTGTCTTTTTTAGTTTATTTTCATTCATATCAACATCCTTTGATTTCGTCTTCAACTTTCAAAAGGTTAAGCTATGCCTAGTACGAAATTTTATCGCACTTCACTTTCAATGTACTACTAACTTTATTTACTTGCATAATCTTTCAACCTTAGTAGAAAAAAATGATACCCTGCAATATCAACCTTATTACCTTATTTTTGACAACATATCAGGATACAATACAAAAATAATAAGGTAA
>Ga0307991_1000444_pt1 | contig 29711 bp, 28 predicted proteins | sample EllFjometagen131_FD_203146 | JGI IMG/M metagenome (GOLD analysis project Ga0307991, IMG submission 203146) | Marine microbial communities from Ellis Fjord, Antarctic Ocean - #131 | ecosystem: Environmental > Aquatic > Marine > Unclassified | place: Southern Ocean | collected 2014-10-08 | reverse complement strand
ATAAACCGCTCAATATACAAGCAAACGATCTTTCACAACCTGATTTACAGGATGGTAAATGCTCAACCAATTACATATCAAATGATTAAAATAAGTACCTAATTGAACACCTCAAATTATTTAATATCAATACAAATTTAACAACAACAGGAACCGCTAACGAAAAAGGATCAGGACTAGGGTTAATTCTTTGTAAGGAATTTGTGGAAAAACACCAAGGAAGAATTTGGGTAGAAAGCGAAGTTGGGAAGGGTAGTAAGTTTGTATTTACATTGCCAATGGTATGCAGTTAATAAGATGACACTAATTAATAATCGGCTCTAGATGAACTAAGTAAGATACTGGCGCCATCATTTTACTATGTATCATCTTATGCTACACCTCCTTTTTCATTCCTTTTTAATACTTTTGCTTGAGAATGATCAAATCGAATCAAAATAAATCAGCACTCAAAGTTCAGAAAGGAATTGATCCTCCTGAATCCATTAGTCCTCATATAAAAAAAGGGCTAAGTCATTCAAGGGAAAGATATCCTATGAATTACTATACAAATGGAATTTTAAAAGGGGATCGGGCTATTTTGAGTCAGTCTATTACGCTGATAGAAAGTACATTGCATAACGACCAGATGCTTGCTCAGAATATTATTGAGGCTTGCCTTCCTTTTTCAGGAAAATCTTTACGTATTGGAATTACTGGCGTACCCGGTGTTGGGAAAAGCACATTTATTGAAGCTCTGGGGTTTTTATTGGTCGAAAAATACAAGAAGAAGCTGGCTGTTCTGGCCATCGATCCAAGCAGTGCGCGCAGCAAAGGAAGCATATTAGGCGATAAAACACGTATGGAAAAGTTATCTGTGCATTCAAATGCTTTTATTCGGCCTTCTCCTTCAGCTGGTTCTTTGGGAGGAGTCGCTCAAAAAACACGCGAAAGCATCATTCTTTGTGAAGCAGCTGGTTACGATATTATTTTTGTGGAAACAGTAGGAGTGGGACAAAGTGAAACGGCCGTTCACAATATGGTCGATTTTTTCCTTTTGCTTATGCTGGCAGGTGCTGGCGACGAATTGCAAGGAATTAAGCGCGGCATTATGGAAATGGCTGATACTATTGTCATTAACAAGGCCGATGGAGATAATATTCACAAAGCACAGCTGGCAAAATCGCAGTATGCTAATGCACTTCATTTGTTTCCTAAACCTCCTTCCGATTGGGTGACAAAAACAACGATTTGTTCAGCAATTAGTTTGACAGGTTTGGAAGAAATTTGGGAAATGATTTTGGATTATCAGCAATTTACAAAAGCAAATTCTTATTTTATCCGCAAACGCGAGGAACAAAATTTACAGACTTTTAACAGCAGTCTGGAAGCGAATTTATTGAATCGCTTTATAGCTGACAAATTGGTACAAGCAAAAAGAAAAGTGCTTGAAAAACAGATTTCTATGCAACAGATAAGTCCTTATCAGGCTGCCAATCAATTGACTCAGATTTTTATTGAAAAACTTAAAGCGGAGTAGGCGTTTCTTCATTATTTTTCTCGGGAAAAAGCAAGGAAGCAATTATACTGACGCTTAAAATAAGTAGAATAATATACAAGGACTCGAGCGTTCCAATTCCTAACTTTTCGTACAGAAAATCGTGAAAGAGCAATTTTGTGCCAATAAATGAGAGCAATACACCCAAGCCATATTGTAAAAAGCGGAACAAGTCCATAATATTGGAAACCAAAAAGAAAAGCGAGCGCAAACCCAAAATGGCAAAGATATTGGAGAAAAATACAATATAAGGATCTAAAGTGATGCTAAAAATAGCGGGAATACTATCTGCAGCAAATACAACATCAGAAAATTCTATGACCAATAAAACTAAAAACAAAGGGGTTAAAAAATATTTGCCATCACGTTTTAAAATAAATCGTTGTCCAATATAATCGCCAGCTAGTCTAAAATGTTTACTCGCAAATTTAACAATCGGGTGATTTTTAGTCTCAACCTGATCTGTATCTTTCTGAAAAAATATTTTCAATCCGCTGTAAATCAAAAATAAACCAAAAATATAAAGTACCCAGTAAAACTGATGGATTATAGCGGCACTGGCAAAAATGAAGATAAAACGCATAATTACTGCGCCCAAAATTCCCCAATATAAAATTCGGTGAAAGTATTTATTTCCAATACCAAACCCTTTGAAAATCAGTATCATAACAAAAATATTATCTACTGAAAGAGCCTTCTCTATCAAATAGGAAGTAATATATTCGAGCGATAGATTTTTATTGTATAAATCACGTGCATCGTCATAACTCAGACCAGCAATATCAATCGGATGGCGATAAAATTGTATCCGCGACTGCAATTCCTCCAGCGTATCGAGTCCATGTACCAAATGACCAAAATGGCGAAAAAAGTAATAAAAGGAAATACCAAGACCTACCCAGAAAATGCTCATCCAAAGGGCTTCCTTCATTCCAATAACATGTGCTTTTCTGTTAAAAACACCCAAGTCGATCGAGAGCATTGCAATTACGAAAAGTATAAAAGCAGCAAAGAATAAAAGTTCCTGATTATTCATGTATTAATTTAAGAATGCGTATATTTTGTCGATGCAAAGATATTAAAGTTTCGTTTTTCAAAATATTTCATTTCCATTGAATATAAAACCTTTTTCTATGTTGGAAAGTTAAAAATCTCTATTTTTGCAAACTTTTAAAACAAATATGAATGTCACAATATCAGGAATATAAAAATTTCAATCTATCGGATATCGCTAAGGAAATACTTCAATTTTGGGAAGAGAAGGATATTTTCGATAAAAGCCTAAAAAATAGAGAAGGGAATAAACCGTTTGTTTTCTACGAAGGACCTCCTTCTGCGAATGGTGTTCCGGGCATTCATCATGTGATGGCACGTGCAATTAAAGATATTGTGTGTCGCTACCAAACATTGAAAGGCAAATACGTTTCACGGAAAGCTGGTTGGGACACACATGGTCTGCCGGTAGAAATTAGCGTTGAAAAAAGTCTGGGAATTACCAAAGAAGATATTGGTACCAAAATATCAGTCGAAGATTACAATAAAGCTTGTCGTACCGAGGTGATGAAATACAAAGATCTCTGGGACGATTTGACTAAAAAAATGGGTTATTGGGTCGATCTGGATGATCCTTATATCACTTTCGACAATAAATATATCGAAACAGTCTGGCATTTATTGAGCAAACTAAACGAAAAAGACCTCATCTATAAAGGATATTCTATTCAGCCCTTTTCGCCTGCTGCCGGAACAGGACTAAGTACACACGAATTGAATCAACCAGGTTGCTATCGCGATGTAAAAGACTCAACCTTAACAGCTCAGTTTAAGGTACTTAGAAATGAGAAAAGTGAAAAACTTTTTGAGCATGCCTTCGGCGATGTTTTTTTCATGGCCTGGACAACAACGCCTTGGACATTGCCTTCGAATACCGCTTTAGCTGTTGGGAAAAACATCGATTATGTGCGTGTAAACACATACAATCCTTATACGTTTGAAAAAATTACGGTTGTCTTGGCTGCAAAATTGGTTTATAACTTTTTCAACGAAAAAAACGAAGACCTTAAATTATACGATTACGAAGCAGGACAAAAAGCTATTCCCTTTGAAATTGTAGGCGAATGTAAGGGCTCAGATTTGAAAGGGATTCGTTACGAGCAACTTATGCCTTATGCTCAGCCTGAAGATGGCGACGCTTTTCGTGTTTTGATTGCTGATTTTGTTACAACAGAAGATGGGACAGGAATCGTTCATATTGCACCCAGTTTTGGTGCAGACGACTTTCGTGTTGCTGCGCAAAATGGCATTGGTGCTTTAACAATGGTCGATAAAACAGGTCGATTTGTAAAAGAGATGGGCGAATTTGCTGGGCGTTTTGTGAAAGCAGAGTATTATTCAGATGACGATCCATTGAGTAAGCAGCCTGTTGATGTCGACATCATTGTTAAACTTAAAAAAGAAAACCGGGCTTTTAAAGCCGAAAAGCATATACACTCTTATCCACATTGCTGGCGTACCGATAAGCCTATTCTTTATTATCCTTTGGATAGCTGGTTTGTTAAAACCACCGCTATGAAGGATAAAATGATAGCGCTAAACAAAACCATCAACTGGAAACCTGCAGCTACTGGTACTGGTCGTTTTGGTAATTGGCTGGAGAATCTGGTTGACTGGAATTTAAGTCGTTCACGTTTTTGGGGAATTCCTTTGCCTATTTGGCGAACAGAAGATCAGGAAGAGCAAATATTCGTCGGCTCTGCCGAGCTATTAAAAAGCGAAATTGAAAAAGCAGTTGCTGCCGGACTCATGGATGAAAATCCATTGGGCAATTTTGTGCCAGGCGATATGAGCAAAGAGAATTACGAATCTTTCGATTTTCACCGCCCTTATGTCGATAAAATTGTGTTAGTTTCCGCATCTGGCAAACCAATGTATCGCGAACCCGATTTGATTGATGTTTGGTTTGATAGCGGTTCCATGCCTTATGCTCAATGGCATTATCCTTTTGAGAATCAGGATAAAATAAATACTTTCTTCCCTGCCGATTTTATTGCCGAAGGCGTTGATCAAACGCGTGGATGGTTCTTTACGCTTCACGCTATAGCCTCTATGGTTTTTGATAAAGTTGCCTTTAAGAATGTCATTTCTAATGGTTTGGTGCTCGATAAAACGGGTAATAAAATGTCGAAACGCTTGGGCAATGCAGCCGATCCTTTTGAAACACTCGAAAAATACGGTGCTGATGCTACGCGATGGTATATGATTACCAATTCGCAACCCTGGGATAATTTAAAATTCGACTTAAAAGGCATCGATGAGGTGCGTAGAAAATTCTTTGGAACACTTTACAATACCTATTCATTCTTTGCTCTTTATGCCAATATTGATAAGTTTACCTATGCCGAAGACGATATAGCTAATGCCGAAAGACCGGAAATTGATCGTTGGATATTATCGGAGCTTAACAGCTTGATATTAGTTGTAGATCAGGCTTTTGCCGATTATGAACCAACTCGCGCCGGTCGTGCTATTTCAAATTTTGTGAGCGAACATTTAAGCAATTGGTATGTGCGATTAAGTCGTCGTCGTTTCTGGAAAGGCGATTATAGCAGTGATAAAATTTCTGCTTATCAAACGCTTTATACCTGTTTGGAAACTGTGGCACAATTAAGTGCCCCTATAGCACCATTTTATAGCGAGAAATTATTTATCGACTTAAATGAAGTTAGCAAAAAACAGAATATTGAATCCATCCATTTGAGTGATATGCCAATCGCTAAAACCGAGTGGATTGATAAAGATTTGGAAGAGCGCATGCAAATGGCTCAGGAGTTTTCGTCTATGGTTTTATCGCTACGTAAAAAGAATAATTTGCGCGTACGTCAACCTTTAAATAAATTGATGATACCTGTGTTGAATGATAATTTCAAAGAGCAAATCGATTTGATTAAAGAGCTTATTTTATCGGAAGTAAATGTTAAAACGCTTGAATTTATGCCGGAAGACTCGCCAATGTTGGTGAAAAAGATCAAGGCTAATTTCAAAGCTCTTGGACCAAAATATGGCAAAATGATGAAAGAAATTGCGGGGGCAATTCAACAAATGGATCAGGAAGCTATTCAATCGCTCGAAAAAACAGGCGTTTATTCTCTGACTTTGGCCAATGAATCTATTGAAATAGGCCTAAGCGATGTAGAAATAGCTACGGATGATATTCCAGGATGGTTGATTGCAACTTCAGGGCTTTTTACAGTTGCTTTGGATACAACTTTAACGGAAGAGCTTATAAGTGAGGGGAAAGCCCGTGATTTAATTAATAAAATTCAAACCCTGCGCAAAGAAAAGGGATTTGAAGTGACAGACAAAATCGAGATAGTATTGCAAAGACATCCTGATTTTGTTGATGCAATTGAAAGTAATTTTACCTATATTTGCTCGGAAACATTAGCTGAGTCCTTAAAGCTTTCAGACAAAATGAAGGACGATTCAGACCAAATTGAATTGACTGAATCGATTTCAATATTGATAGACATTAAGAAAGCGGAATAAGGATTTCTTTTATAAATATTTATAAAATAGAATGCCATGACTAAAGTAACAAAAACTGTTCAAACCCGATATTCTGATGACGATCTTCAGGAGTTTAAGGATATAATCCTCGCCAAGTTGGAGAAAGCCAGGGCTGATTTACTAATGCTAACAGACGCCTATAAAAATAAAAACGAAAACGACACGAACGATACTTCCCCAACTTTTAAAGTATTGGAAGAAGGAAATGCTGTGATGTCGAAAGAAGAAAATAGCAAGCTGGCCAACCGTCAGGAGAAATTTATTGCTTCACTCGAAGCGGCATTGATACGTATCGAGAACAAATCGTATGGCGTGTGCAGGGAAACAGGAAAGCTTATTGCAAAAGAGCGCTTAAGAAGTGTGCCTCATGCTACACTCTCAATTGAAGCTAAATTAAACCGTCCGATGGTTAGCTAATTCAATTAACACGTTTCGAAGATCATTTTTTTTCAAAGAATTCAGCGATAAAAGATGATCTTTTTTATTATGCCAAAAAAATCAAATCATTGAAAAAAGCTGCTTCCGTCATCTTTCTGGTTCTTATATTGGATCAAATTCTTAAAATCTGGATCAAAACAAATTTTCTTTTAGGAGAAGATATGGCCATTTTTGGAAACTGGTTTTATCTCCATTTTACCGAAAATAATGGAATGGCTTTTGGCTATGAATTGGGTTTTTCTTATGGAAAATTGTTTTTAAGCATTTTCCGAATTATAGCCATTGGTGCCATTGTATGGTATTTATATCGTAGTATCAAACGCAAGGAACACAGTGGATTAATCATTAGCCTTTCCCTTATTTTGGCAGGAGCCATTGGAAATGTTATCGACAGCGCTTTTTATGGAATGCTTTTTAGCGAAAGCACTTTTTATCAGAAAGCTGTTTTTTTAGCGGCCGATGGCGGCTACAGCAGTTTTTTGCATGGCAAAGTAGTGGATATGCTCTATTTTCCATTGATTGATAGTACCTGGCCAGCCTGGGTTCCTTATTTTGGAGGATCGGATCTCCTCTTTTTTAGCCCCGTTTTTAATATCGCTGACTCTTCCATTTCAGTTGGCGTTACTTTGCTTATTGTCTTTCAAAAGAGATTTTTGACTAAAAAACAAAATCCTGAAAGCATTTAATTTTTCCGAACTAATCAGTGTTAAAAAAAGAAAATAAATATCATTTATCTCTGTGTACCTCAGTGTCTTCTTAGTGTTTCTTTGTGAAATAGCTATTACACTAAGTTGCGCAAAGGACCGCAAAGTGGCATAAAGAAAAGTTTAATTTTATTTCAATCCTATGATTAGTTGCAATTTTTCTTTTTAGTTTACAATATTCCAACATTTTGTTCGGGAATAATGTAATTTTAGGCCTTCATTAATTAAAACTTTATGAAAAACCCAAAAATCCCTCAAAAGAAACCGTACGTAATGGATATGGAAGCCGGCAATTATGCCTGGTGTTCTTGCGGTAAAAGTCAAAAACAGCCATTTTGTGATGGTTCGCATAAAGGAAGTGAGTTTTCTCCTGTTGTTCAGAAAATAGAAACACCTATAAAAGTAGCCTGGTGCGGTTGTAAGCATACAAAAACACCTCCTTTTTGTGACGGAAGTCATAATAACTTATAAAAAGACCAAGTTTAAAACTCTCTTTTTTTATTGATTTTTAGATCAAAAATATCCCATCTTTGGTAATGGCCTGAGCTTGCTAAATTCATACGTTCTGCTGTATTGGTTTTTAATGAAGGCAAGTCAACGTACAATAGACCACCAATATCAAACTGTGGTTCCATCAAATAAAATCCATCTGGACCAATAACACAGCTTCCGCCATTTAAAACATATTCCGGTAATTTTTCTCCTAAATTTTTGGCTTCTTCTTGTAAAGTGAACGGTAAACTTGTCGACGCCAACATCTGCCCAACCGACACTACAAAACATCGTCCTTCAAAAGCATATTGCCGACTCGCAATTTGATGCATTTCGTGAACGGTTGGCCATAAAGCAAAATGAATATCTTCTGCTTCATCGTGCAACGCTTGTCGCGTTAATGGCATCCAATGTTCCCAGCAAACCAAAGCGCCTAATCGGCCAAAAGAAGTTTCAACTACTTTTAAACCAGCCGCATCACCTAAGCCATACACTAGTTTTTCAGTATAGGTAGGCATTAATTTTCGATGGTGATTTCTGATTTTCCCATCCTGATCAATCATTAAAATGGAGTTGTATAATGTTCCATTTCCGCGACCTTTGCGAATCGCCTCATTAAAGCCAAGCACCAAAAATAATTTTGCTTTTTTTGCCGCTTTTGCTAGTATGTCTACCTCTTTTCCATCTATTTCCATCGCGTTCTCGAAAGTATCAGCCCATACTTTTTTTATGGGAGGATAATTCCAGCGGGCAGCATTCGGAATATAATCTAACCAGGAAGGATAGCCTCCAAACCAGCTTTCGCCAAAAACAACAATATCTGCTTTATTATCCGCAGCTTCTTGAATAATTTTCAATGCTTTATCGAGACTTGCAGCCAGATTTAAGTAGACGTTGGATTCCTGGACAATGGCGATTTTTGTTGCTTTCATCTTGAATAGATTTTTTAAGATACAAGCAAAGGTAAAAAAGGAAACGGTCCATACGCTTAAAATATCTGGTATTAAAATACCGGAAATTTGAAAAAATCAATTTGGATCAAAGATAATCAGGCAGATTATCTTATATTTGCGCAAAATTTTAACAAAGAATTCATGGAGAATAAGGCTGTTGGGAAAATCTCCCAAATCATTGGACCGGTTATAGACGTTAGTTTTGATAATGTAGAACATCTTCCAAACATTTTCGACGCACTTAAAGTAACAAACGAAGCGGGTCATAGTATTGTTTTGGAAGTTCAACAAGATATTGGAGAAAATACTGTACGTACTGTTGCTATGGATTCTACAGACGGACTCTATCGTGGCATGGAAGTTATTTCTACCGGTCAACCTATTTCTATGCAGGTTGGCGAAGAAATTAAAGGTCGCTTGTTTAATGTTACAGGAGAAACTATAGATGGCTTGCCCGAAATTAATACAGGTAATTCTTATCCAATTCATCGCGATCCGCCAAAATTTGAAGATTTATCTACATCAAAAGAAATTTTATTGACTGGAATCAAGGTGATCGATTTAATCGAGCCCTATTCAAAAGGTGGTAAAATTGGATTATTTGGTGGTGCAGGAGTTGGTAAAACTGTTATTATCCAGGAACTCATCAATAATATTGCAAAGAATTATAAAGGTCAATCTGTTTTTGCCGGCGTTGGAGAACGTACGAGGGAAGGGAATGACTTATTGCGCGAAATGATAGAAGCCGACATTATTAATTACGGTTCTGAGTTTAGAAAAGATATGGAAGAAGGCGGCTGGGATCTTTCCAAAGTGGATATGGAAAAAATGAAAGAGTCGACTTTGACTTTGGTTTTTGGACAGATGAATGAACCTCCAGGAGCTCGTGCTCGTGTTGCGCTTTCAGGATTAACCGTTGCTGAATATTTCCGCGATGGTGTTGGCCAGGAAAAAGGAAATGACATTTTATTTTTTATCGATAACATTTTTCGTTTTACTCAAGCTGGTTCAGAAGTATCAGCCTTGCTTGGACGTATGCCTTCAGCAGTAGGTTATCAGCCAACTTTGGCTACGGAAATGGGACTAATGCAAGAACGAATTACATCGACCAATAGAGGTTCCATTACCTCTGTACAAGCTGTTTATGTTCCTGCAGATGATTTAACAGACCCTGCTCCAGCAACTACATTTGCTCACCTGGATGCAACAACAGTATTGAACAGGAAAATTTCGGAATTAGGTATTTACCCCGCTGTTGACCCTTTGGATTCTACTTCACGTATTCTTTCTCCTGATATCGTTGGCGAAGCTCATTACCAAACTGCGCAAAACGTGAAAGAATTATTGCAACGTTACAAAGAACTTCAGGATATTATTGCCATCCTTGGTATGGACGAACTTTCTGAAGAAGACAAATTGGTTGTACACCGTGCTCGCCGCGTTCAGCGCTTTTTGTCTCAGCCATTCTTCGTGGCTACTCAGTTTACAGGTGTTGAAGGTAAATTTGTTTCGCTTGAAGATACTATTAAAGGATTTAATATGATTATGGATGGTGAAGTTGATGAATATCCTGAAGCAGCTTTCAATCTGGTAGGAACTATTGAAGAAGCCATTGAAAAAGGCAAAAAATTATTAGCTCAAAAATAGATTATTATGAACCTTCAAATCATAACTCCCGACAGTAAAATTTTCGATGGTGAAGCCAGTTTGGTTAAACTTCCGGGAATAGATGGTTTTTTTGAAGTGCTGGAAAATCACGCACCTATTATTTCGGTTCTTAAAAAAGGAGAATTAAAGGTGATTAAAGCAGATAAAACGGAAACTTTTTTTCCAATAAAAGGTGGTGTTGTTGAGGTGCTTAACAACAAAGTGTTAATCTTAGTTCAATAGTTAGAAATTATTTATACAGAGGCCTGATTCTTTGGAGAGTCAGGCTTTTTTAATAGGACGCTATGCTTAAAGCTTTTAAAATACTCAGTTTGCTTTTAATAGCCATGAGCTTTACTTCATGTATTGAGCTGGTAGAAGAAATTAAAATAAATACAGATTTATCCGGTAAATACCATCTCTATTTAAAACACGATGGATTGGAGTTTGTATTTAAATCGATCACTCAAAATATCGATCTGACTGAATTAAACAAGCGATTGCAAATACTCGAGCAGCAAGAAGGAATTCAAAATCTAAGAACAAATATCAACCTGAAAAAAGGAATATTCTCTATTCAATTTAATTTTTCAGATGCCAAAAACTTAACACGGGCTTTTTATGCGAGTTTAGGAGCCAAAAAACGATTTTATCACAAAAGTTTTTTAAAAGTAAATCAATCTAAAATTGTACGTCCAAACCTAAGGTCTTATCTTATTAAATATGCGCATAAAAAAGGGCTAATAAATAAAATTCCCAGTGAGAGAATATTGGAATATGTAAATTATCGGTTTAGAGTCATTAGCCCACGCCCTATTAAAACAGCCTGGCTACCAAATAAACCAACTCAAAGCAATCCGTTGGAATACAATCAGATATACACTATGAGGGCGTTATTTCACGATGATTTAAATACGAAATGTGTAATTCGGTTAAGTAAATAGATACTAGTTTGTCTCGACCATTTCAAGCGCAGCCGGAATGGACATATGCTGCTGTACCAAACGCCATTTACTATCCTGTTTCAACATAACTCCGGTAAAACGAATGCCAGTAAAAGTCATGGCTTTTTCTTTGTACACAAAATTATAATTTAACTCTTCAAAGAACCAAGCAACGCTTGCGTCATCATTAATCCAAATATCCTGATCGGTTATGGAGATAAATGTTTCTTCAAATGTGCCCAACTGTCTTTTAATGATCGTGCTTATTTCTTCCCAGCCTTCAAGTTTTTCATTGTTATCGGTACCTACAGCCAAGATATCTTTTGAAGGCAACCATATATTTTCAATCAAATCAAAATTACCACCTTCATAAGCTGTTGCTAAATTATCAAGTATCTGAGAAATTTCTAATTTCTCTTGCGCAACATCAATAGTTAGATTTTGGTCTTTGTCGTTATGCGCTACTTTATCGTTATCGCAAGAAACAAAAAGAAAAAAAGATGTTAGCACCAAAATTGAACAGATAAATTTTTTCATAAAAACCTCCGATTTTAGAAATTGAATTGCATCAAAGTTAATTAAAATGGAAGCAAAAAGAAAGAAGATTAGCTAAAAATTTGGAAATAGAAAAAGCCCGATCGTTAAAAAACCGGGCTTTTTTTGTGGCATCGACTGGAATTGAACCAGTGACACAAGGATTTTCAGTCCTCTGCTCTACCAACTGAGCTACGACGCCAACATTGATTGCGAGTGCAAATTTAAACCCTTTTTTGAATGTGGCAATATTTTTTCAAAAATTTTGTGCATTTTTAGGCCTGAAAATTACGACTTCCACCTTATGACTATAAATAGGACTAAAAAACACGCTCTTCAACTATCTTCTATTATTGTAATCGTTCTGTTATTCAGTTTCTTTCATCAATTTTACACGAGTAATCATCAATCATTCAATAGTCTTATATTTAAAATAGACACGTTAAATAATATTCTTATTCCACAATCCAAATCCATAAATTACGCTCAAAAAAACAAGAATGCAACGAATGACCATATATTATTACCACTCAAATCAGGCAAATTTACTTCATTAATCCTACCCAACTTTTCGGTCTATAAAAACACCAATGAGAAGAAAAAGGCTTTTTTTAATTTCTTAAAACCATTTATCACCGATGAAAATAAACGCATCGTTAAACAAAGGCTTTTTATTGAAGAGCAATTTAAATTGTTACATGCAAAAGAAAGTCATAGTAAAGAGTCTGTTTTGAATTTAGAATCCTTTATAAGGGATTATCGATGCAATAGTAGTGATTTAGAAAAAGAAGAGACCTATAACGAATTGCTGGAGAGAGTGGATATTATTCCGCACGAATTGGCCTTAGTTCAAGCGGCATTAGAATCTTCCTGGGGAAGTAGTTATTTTGCCCTTTTAGGAAATAACTTATTTGGTCTATGGTGTTTTAAGCCTGGTTGCGGTCTTGTTCCGCGAGCCCGTAAAGCTGGGGAAACCCACCAAGTAGCCAAATTCAAAAACTTAAGTCTTAATGTTCAAGCTTATATGCTTTTTCTAAATTCACATCCATTATTCCGGGATTTACGCGACAGTAGAGCAAAGAGTCGTGCAAATGGACAAACACCATCTTCTTTTGAAATGGCCAAGGGATTAAAAGCTTATTCAGCAAGAGGAAATAAGTATATAGGCGAAGTGCAAAGCATGATAAAAACCAATAAAATCTTTCTAAACGATATTGGCAAAACAGATAAAGCATTTGGTTTGAGTGCTATTAATGCAGAAAGCAATTAAGATAATTTATGAATTAAAGCTTTTCAGGCGTACTGCCATCACTTTAAAAACGCCTATTTTTGCTTCTTATAGTTTTAAATTGGTCTATGCAAAACCTTATCTTAGATTTTGGAAATACTTTCTATAAAGCAGCTGTTTTTGAACAAGGAAATTTGATTCATAAATTTTCGGGCAAAAAATGTGTTCCTTCCGATTTGGAAGGCCTAAAAAGTCGTTTTCCGAATTTAAAAAAAGCCCTATTTTCGACTGTTGTGGAATTAGATAAAGAATTGATAGATTATTTATTTGTTGAATTTCAAACTTTTGAACTTAGTGAGCTCACACCTATTCCAATAAAAAATCTTTACAAAACACCACATACTCTTGGAAAAGATAGGTTGGCCGCAGCAGTTGGAGCATCACAGCTTTTCCCAAATAAAAACCTACTGGTAATTGACGCCGGAAGTACAATTACTTACGAAGTAATTACTTCTGATGGCTATTTGGGTGGAGGTATAAGTCCGGGAATAGCTATGCGTTTTAAAGCACTTCATCAATTTACTGGTAAACTACCTTTCATATCACCTTCAGAAAATCTTGCTAATCTGATTGGGCAGAATACAGAAGAGGCTATTCTTTCAGGTGTTTTGAATGGTGTTTTAGCAGAAGTAGATGGCATCATCAACAGATACAAAAAGGACTATCCCGATATTTTCGTAATAATTACCGGTGGAGACTTAAAACATTTTGATAAGAACTTAAAAAATAACATCTTTGCAGCTGAAAATTTAGTGCTACAAGGCTTAAATTTTATACTAAAATACAATGACAACATATCAGTTTAAAAAAACCGTTTTTATACTAATTGCGTTTTTCCCTTTAATGGTTTTAGCGCAAAATCAAAGCACTTCGCCATATAGTTTTTATGGAGTAGGCGACGCCTATGAACAAGGCAATATTCGTACATTTGGAATGGGTGGAGCCGGCCTGGCTGTTGCTAGTAATATGTATATCAATTTTAACAATCCCGCCTCCTATACCGGTATCGACAGTCTTTCATTTGTGGCAGGTTTTGGCTTGCAAGGTACAACTGCAATCTACCGTACAAACGAGCAAACAAGCAGATTTAGCAATACGACTATAAATCATTTATCCTTTGCTTTTCCTATTACACACTGGTGGAAAAGCAGCGTGGCTATCATTCCTTATAGCAATATTGGTTATGCAGTTCAGGAAGATAAATTGCTCGATTTTAATGTTTTAAGTCGTGAGTTGTATGATGGATCCGGAGGTTTGGACAGAGTAAACTGGGGCAATGCTATTAAGATTGGTAAAAATTTATCGGTTGGAATAAACAGTTCTTATTATTTTGGACGCGTTGAGCATAATCAAACGGTCATTTTTCCTGATTCAGCCTATATCATTAATTCGCGACTTCAGGAGCGTGATCTTCTGAATGGATTTCATTTTGCTTTTGGTGTGCAATATTTTATTCCAACAGGGGCAAACAGCACCATTGGTTTTGCAGCAACTTATTCACCTACGGCCACTTTAAAAATTAAAACAGACTATCTTGCGACTACTTTTTTAGGCGATGTGCCTGGATATGAATCTGCCGTTGACACAGTTTACTATTCGTCTGATATTGAGGGAGAAACAGTTTTGCCTTATACTTATGGAATAGGCCTTTCCTGGGAAAAGAAAAACAAATTGCTTATAGCAGCAGATTTTATGTTTGACAATTGGGCAAGTTTTACTTATCTTGGTCAATCAAACACATTGAAGGATAAGATGAAAGCTTCTTTTGGTATGGAATTTATACCCACTAGTAATAATTTATCATCTTATTTAAAGCTGATCCATTACCGTTTGGGCGCACGTTATAATAATATGGGCCTTCAATTTAATAATATTGGTATAGAAGAGTATGCGATTAGCATTGGTTTTGGCTTACCTTTGCGTAAGAGTTCCACTATTTTGAATCTTGGCATAGAAATTGGACAGAATGGTACAATTGAAAGCAGTCTTATTCAGGAGCGATTTATAAAAATAGCTTTGGGGATAAGTATTCGTGAAAATTGGTTTAGAAAAGGAAAATATTTTTAGAAACATAAAATAAATCAAAATGAAAATTACAATTTTATCGACTATTATAAGCCTGATAATGAGCGTTAGTCTAATTGGCGCTCCGGCTCCAGTAAATGATAATTTTCAAGATAATCTCAATATTGAACCTCAAGGAGGAAAATATGGAGCTGATAGTATAAAATGTATTACTGAACTTTCTTTGTATCAGGAAGCATTTAAGCAATGGAAAAAGTCTAATTATAAAAGTGCCATTGTAAATGAGTTTGTTCCTCATTGGAGATGGGTGTTTATGAATGGCCCATTGGCTTCAGAAAACACGTATGTGAATGGTCTTAAAATAGTAAATTATTATCTTAAGAATACCGAAAGCGATATTGAAAAAAACAAATATCTTGATACCATGGTAATGGTTCATGAGGGCAGAATAAAGTATTTCCCCAATCATTATAGAACCGGCAAAAGTCAGGTGGGCACTTTAAAAGGCAATTTAGGTGTTGATTTGTTCTTAAAGGCTCCCGAGCGCTCCGAACAAGCCTTTAATATTCTTAAAGAATCTGTGGATATTAAAGGTCAAGGTGCCTCTACCGCTTCCTTGGTTTACTATTTTAGAGCTACCATAAAAATGGTTAAATCAGGTAAAGCAGATCAAGAATTGATTGTAGATACTTATGATAAAATAAGTGATTTAGTTGATAAAAATCTTATAAAATATAAATCGAATCAAAAATATTTATCGCAATGGGAAAGCGTGAAAGGAAACATTGATAACACATTTGAACCTTATGCTACCTGTGATATCTTAATTGGTATTTACACTAAAAAATTCAATGCGAATAGTACCGATATTGTGCTTTTAAACAAAATTACCAAAATACTCAAAAAGAAAAAATGTACAAAATCCGAATTATTTTTCAATGCTTCGGAAGCATTGTATAAGGCCGATCCGGGTCCTGAATCAGCCTTACTTATGGGTAAAATGAATATTGAGAATGAAGCTTATTCTGCTGCTGCTAAATATTATTTAGATGCTGTGGATATGATTTCGGACCCGATGGAAAAAGCTGATACTTACTCAGATTTGGGAAAGATTTATTATAAGCTAAACAATAAAATCAAAGCGCGTTCTTATGCGCTAAAAGCAATAGATATTAATCCTGCAGATGGCATGTCCTATATTCTCATTGGTGATCTTTACGCTTCTTCAGCCTCAGCTTGTGGAGATAATGAATTGACTAAAAAAGCCGCTTATTGGGCAGCTGTAGACAAATACTATCAGGCCAAAAGAGCGGATAGCGAATTAGTCGATTTAGCCAATAAACGAATAGCAACTTATTCTAAACATTTTCCGGCAGTGGATGTTATCTTTTTCCACGATTTACAGGAAGGCGATTCGTTTAAAGTGGAGTGTTGGATTAACGAAAAAACAACTGTTCGCGCCACGAAATAACACTAAATGTGAAAAACGGTATACCAAAAAGACATTTCGTTTTTGGACTAAAAAGCATTGTTGTAATCTTTTTTACAGCAATGCTTTTTGCTTGTGAGAATCGAATGGAAACCATCAGAGAACTCACTTCTACAGACACAATACCCGCCGAAATCGCTAAAGATGTTCGCATTATATTTTCTGATTCATCAAGAATACAAATGGTGCTTACGAGTCCCAAACTATTTAAAGTAGGTGGCGACGATCCATATATTGAGTTTCCGGAAGGCCTTTTTGTTGAAACATATAATGATGACAATGATGTTGTCTCGGAATTAAGTGCGGAATACGGAAAGCGATTTGAGAAAACTAAATTGATGGAGATAGAGAAAAACGTTGTTGTCATTAACCATAATTCAGGAAAAAGACTGCTAACGGAACATTTATTCTGGGATGAGCGTACAAAGAAAATATATAATAGTGTATTTGTGACTATCATTGAAGAAGATAAAACTATTCATGGCGATAGTTTACGTGCCGATCAGAATTTTGAGCATGTCCAGATTTTCAATGTTACTGGTACAATAAACGTAAAAGATGAAGGAGAAGTAAAATAAAATGTCTCAATATCAAGTTATTATACTTAGTTTATTTTTTTCAGCCCTTTTTTCCGGACTTGAAATTGCCTTTATTAGTGCATCAAAATTAAAAATGGAGCTCGATAAAAAGCAATCCAAAGCAAAGTGGCTTTTTTCAATTTATGATTCTCCATCCAAACTAATTGCCACACTTTTACTTGGAAACAATATAGCACTTGTCTTTTATGGTTTTGCTATTGCCAATGTTCTAGATCAGCCGCTTAGGCAGTTTTTGGGTAGCCTAAGTACCAATGAACTTCTTATATTATTTATTCAAACTATTCTTTCAACGATACTTATATTAACTGTTGCTGAATTTTTACCCAAAGTTATTTTCAGGAAAAACCCAAATCAAATTTTAATGGTTCTGGCCATTCCTCTTTTCATTATTTATTATCTCTTTCTTCCAATTATTACACTGATTAATTTAATAGTGAAAGGAATGTTTCGCTTATTTTTTAAATTTCAGCTAAAAGATGAGGAATACATCTTGTCACCCATTGAATTAAATGATTTTGTTCAGGAATTAACGCATTCGGAAGAGGAAAGCGTACTGGGAGTGCAAGAAAAGATGTTGTTTAAGAATGCCATTGAATTTAGAAATGTAAAGATTCGTGAATGCACCATTCCTCGTACTGAAATTGTAGCACTCGAAATAAATGAAGACATTGCTGAAGTGCAAAAGGCGCTTACAGAAACAGGGCATTCAAAAATAATGGTATTTCAGGAAAATATTGATAATATTATTGGTTATGTGCATGCCTTCGATATTTTTTCAAAGCCTAAAAACATTCAAAGTATAATGCGCGAAACACCCATTATACCCGAAAGCATGCTCGCCAATCATGTATTGTCTCTTTTTATTAAGCAAAACAAGAGTATTGCTGTGGTGGTAGATGAATTTGGAGGAACAAGCGGTATTGTGACTTTGGAAGATATAATGGAAGAGATTTTTGGCGAGATAGAAGACGAGTTTGATAAAGGATTATTGATTGATAAAAACCCTGCTGAGAATGTGTATGTTTTTTCCGGTAGGATGGAAATAGATTTCATTAACGAGAAGTACGATCTGGAATTACCCGAATCAGACGAATACGAGACGCTGGCAGGGTATATTATCCATAACTATGGAAGTATTCCGAACGTGAAAGATCAGCTCGCATTTGATCATTTACAAATAGATATACTAAAAGCTTCTGCTACAAAAATAGAATTGATAAAAATGTATGTGGGATCTGCCAGGGTTTTAAAAAAATAAGGCTATTTTTTAGCCAGATAAGCATCCATATCAAACTCCATATCATGTAAAAGACCGGTACGCATATCGTAAATCCAGGCGTGTACCATAGGGAATCCATTTTCAATATAACTATCTCTGATGAGATCAATTTTCATCAAATTCTCGCATTGAGCCATAACGTTATATTCAGCCAAGAGATTGTTTTCTTCAGAAATGTCCTTAACGACATTTAATTCATCTGCATGCATTCGTCGAACTTCACGGATAGGTTCTAGCCATGAATCCATATTTCCGTAATTTTTATGTGAGTTGGCCGCAATCACACCCCCACAACCATGGTGGCCCGACACTACAATGTGCTTAATGTCAAGTACTTCTACGCCATATTGCAAAACAGCCATAATGTTTTTATCTTCCGAAGAAACCATATTGGCAATATTGCGGTGAACAAAAATATCACCAATATCCATGCCTGTTAAATCGCCTATAGGTACGCGGCTGTCTGAGCAACCAATATATAAAAAATGAGGATCTTGCTCTTTAAAATGAGCTTTAAAAAAAGAGCGATTTCTCTTTTTTTTATCGTTTGCCCATTCGCGATTTTGCTCAAAAATCCGATCGTACAGTTCCTGATCTTCTTCGCTAAACTTCTTGTTTGGCATCTTTAATCTAATTTTAAAACAGCAAGAAAAGCAGTTTGTGGCACTTCCACATTTCCAACCTGACGCATCCGTTTCTTACCCTTCTTTTGTTTTTCAAGTAATTTACGCTTACGCGTGATATCGCCTCCATAACATTTTGCGGTAACATCTTTACGTACGGCTTTAATTGTTTCTCGTGCAATAATTTTCACACCAATAGCAGCCTGAATTGCTATATCAAACTGTTGGCGCGGAATTAATTCACGTAATTTGCTGCACATTCTTCGGCCAAAATCATAGGCGTTATCGCGATGAATTAATGTAGAAAGCGCATCTACAGGCTCGCCGTTCAATAAAATATCCAGCTTGCTTAAATTGGATTCTTTATAGCCGGAAAGATGATAATCGAAGCTGGCATATCCTTTCGAAATGCTTTTCAATTTATCATAAAAATCGAATACAATTTCGCCCAAAGGTATGTTGAAAGTAAGTTCAACGCGGTCGGAAGACAGATAAACCTGATTAGTTAATTCGCCTCTTTTGTCCATACACAGTTTCATTACGGAGCCAACATAATCGGATTTTGAAATAATTTGTGCTCGAATATAAGGTTCTTCAATATGATCGATATATTTTTGATCGGGTAAACCGGATGGATTATGCACTTCAATAATTTCACCTTTTGAAGAAATAACCTTATACGAAACGTTTGGCACAGTGGTAATTACGCCCATATCGAATTCCCTGTCAAGGCGCTCCTGAATGATTTCCATATGCAGCATCCCCAGAAATCCACAACGATAACCAAATCCTAAAGCTACACTTGATTCGGGCTCCCAGGTTAAAGAAGCATCGTTGAGTTGTAATTTTTCGAGACTGGCTCTCAATTCTTCATAATCGTCGGCATCAACAGGATAAATACCTGCAAACACCATGGGTTTTACTTTTTCGAATCCGTCAATAGCTGCAAGACAAGGATTACTCACATGTGTAATCGTATCGCCCACATTTACTTCGCGTGCTGTTTTTATGCCTGAAATAATATAACCTACGTCTCCGGTTTTCATAATATTACGTGGTTCCTGTTTCATTCTCAACACACCAATTTCATCGGCATGGTAAGTCTTTTCAGAAGCAAAGAATTTCACATGATCACCTTTTTTTATTTCTCCACTCATAATTCGGAAATAGGCAATAATGCCTCTGAACGAATTAAAAACGGAATCAAAAATCAATGCCTGTAAAGGAGCATTTGGATCGCCTACTGGTGCAGGAACGCGTTGTATGATCGCTTTCAGAATTTTATCGACTCCAAAACCTGTTTTTCCACTTGCCTGGATAATATCATCTGGAGAGCAACCAATTAATTCAATTATTTGATCCGAAACTTCTTCAGGCATCGCATTGTCCAGATCCATTTTATTTAAGACCGGAATAATTTCCAGGTCATTTTCGAGAGCGAGGTATAAATTTGAAATAGTCTGAGCCTGAATGCCTTGTGTAGCATCAATAATAAGCAAGGCTCCTTCGCAAGCGGCAATGGAGCGGGAGACTTCGTATGAAAAGTCAACATGACCAGGTGTATCAATTAAATTAAGCACATAGTCTTTTCCATCCTGCTCATAATCCATCTGAATAGCATGACTTTTAATAGTTATGCCTCGTTCACGTTCTAATTCCATATCGTCGAGAGCTTGAGCCTGCTGATCGCGTTCCGAAATAGTTCCGGTGAATTCTAATAAACGATCGGCCAGGGTGCTTTTCCCATGGTCAATATGAGCAATTATACAAAAGTTTCTAATGTTTTCCATCCACGCTATTTTTCTTCTATGCTAAAAATTAATTCTCTATTCGGGCATTCTTTTTTTAGCAATGCAAAATTACACTTTTTCGGTTGATTATTTCTGTGATTTTTGATAGCTCAAAACAAGAAATGCCCGATTCAAAAAAACCGGGCATTCGACTAAAATTTGAAATATTTTAATAATTTGTTTCTTTGATTTCAAAATAAGACTGAGGATGTAAACATGCGGGGCAAGTTTTGGGTGCTTTGGCTCCTGAATGTAAGTATCCGCAATTGCGACATTTCCAAATCAATTGTCCATCACGTTCAAAAACTTTTCCTTCTTCCAGATTGTTATACAGTTTTCTAAAACGTTCTTCATGTGCCTTTTCCGCTCTAGCAATCATTTTAAAGGCCGTAGCTATTTCTTTAAACCCTTCTTCTTCTGCTATTTTAGCAAACTCAGGATACAATTCTGTCCATTCTTCATTTTCGCCTTCGGCAGAAGCTTTTAGATTTTCCAATGTTGTACCAATTATTCCGGCTGGATAGGTGGCTGTAATTTCAACCATACCACCTTCTAAAAATTTAAAGAATCGTTTGGCATGTTCTTTCTCATTCAAAGCTGTTTCTTCGAAAATGGCTGCGATTTGTTCCAGACCTTCTTTTTTTGCTTGTTTAGTGAAATAATCATATCGCATCCGTGCCTGTGATTCTCCTGCAAATGATTTCAGGAGATTTTGTTCTGTTTTACTTCCTTTTAACGTACTCATATTTATATGTTTAAATTGTTACTCATTTTTTGTCACTTGTCACCCGTCACTAATCCATTGGTATAAAGTCCTCCTTTGATACACCACAAGTTGGGCAAACCCAATCATCGGGTATATCTTCAAAAGGAGTACCTGGTGCAATGCCACCATCAGGATCACCTTCAACAGGATCGTAGATTTGTCCACAAACGGTGCATTCCCATTTTTGCATATACGGATTTACTTTTGTTTCATTGGATTCTTTGGCTGGCGAAACAAGTTTAGATTTGTCGACATAAGTAGGTGCATTTTTTGGTGCAACACCTTTCTTCACTTCTCTGTAGTATGCGTAAGTCATAGGCTCCTTAGTTTCGTCAATCAGCTTACTGTCAATCACTTCTCCAATAAACAGGATATGCGTACCAACATCCACTTTTTGTATAACTTTACAATCAAACCAAGCTGAGCAGCCCTCAGTTAAAATGGGTATCCCATTCGTGCCTTCTATATAATTTAGGCCATCGAATTTGTTAATTTCTGCTCCCGATTTATAACCCATAACTGAAATGATGTTTTGGCTCACTTCCTGATGTAAAATGGAAACGGTAAAAGCATCACTTTCATCAATTAATTTTGAAGAATAATTGTCTTTACTACAACTAATAGCCAAACGGGCAGGTTCTGCTGTAACCTGAAAAACGGTGTTAGCTATATACCCATTTATTTCAGTATCGCTCTTTGCACCAACAACATAGAGTCCATATGATAATTTAAAAAAAGCTTCTATTTGCATGATATCTTATTCTATTTGTTAAAACTAAAATGGTTTCTGCTAATCATTTCTTTTAAAATGATTGCAGCATCTAAGTTAGTGAATATTTAAATGTCGTTGAAAATAAATTTGTATGTGTTGAAAAAGAGGATGAAGCTGACAATGAAATTTAAGAGAATTTATTACCTTTGTGCAACTTGGAAAAGAATTAAGAATTAATAAAGATCAGGAGGTCGTAATGATAGAAACAGTAAAGCTTGGCACCCTCCGGTGGAACCACATTAACCATCCAACAGAAGAAGATTTCGTTTTTTTACAAAATAAATTTTATGTTCACCCGCTAGATATTGAAGATTGTAAGAGCAAGGTGAATCAACGTCCAAAAGTGGATAGTTATGATGACTACCATTTTCTAATTCTTCATTTCCCTATTTTTGATAAGCACGGTAAATTTTTACAAGCAAAAGAGGTAAAAATCTTTTGGTGGGAAGAACAAATTACAACTATAGGAGGTTCAAACTGGGTGATTGGAAAGATGTTTCATGAAGCTCAGGATCAGGAAGAAAGAGATGAAAAATTTGAAGTAGGAACTTCAGATGCTTTACTTTATTTGATTGTTGAAGCCGTTATGAAAGAGTCTTTTCCTGTGGTCAGACGCATTGGAGAAGATGTGGATAAAGCTCACCGTGAGCTTTTTGAAAAAAAGGCGGAAAATGTAATTGAACGCATTTCTATAGCGCGAAAAAACATCATTTTACTCAATACTGTTATCAAGCCTCAACTGCGTATTTTCCAGCGTTTTGAAAAAGGAAATGTAGAAGGTTATGCTGAGAATATGGAAGATTATTGGGGAAATATTCTCGATAATTACCAAAAAATGTGGGATATGATTGAAGATTATCAGGAGTTAATCGAAGGTTTGAGTAGTACTTTCGATTCTTTGATGGCTAATCGTACGAACGAAGTGATGCGCATCCTTACTTTAATTTCATCCATTATTCTTCCACTTACTTTTATAACTGGTATTTACGGAATGAATATCGATTTGCCAGGACAGCATAAAGGTGTTGCTTTTAGCATTATTTTGGGCACACTTATTTTGATAGCTGTGATAATGATTCTCTATTTTAAGAAAAAACGGTGGATGTAAAATTCAGGTAAATCTTAAAGTTGAGCTTAAACTTCCCTTTTTTTGTAAAGCCTAATAGAGCTTATTTAATTTGGTCGTTAACCATTGCGCTCCTGTTTCCGAAGTAAATTATCAGTTGCTATGGTTTTGGAGTTCAAAGTGCTTTTTTTGCAAGTGTCGTTTATTTGCTTATGGTGCTTTATCAGAAATATTTTATTGCTATTTTATTTGTTTTTGTCTTAGAATTCGATTGTAGCCAGTTGTTATCTAATTGGGGTCTTTTCATAATTCTATTCTTACAGGAACTAAATTCCTTCAATTACTTTGACAAATGTTTTCGCTGCAATTTTGGCAGCAGATATTGCCTGCTCATAATTCACATCATGGGTTGTTTCATGTGTAATACTCGGAATATTATATTTTTCAAACCAGGTGCTGGAATAATCTCGGCTATTACCTACTACGAAAGCATTATATCTGGTTACAATTTTATAGGTTTCTAATGGATTATTTTTATTGGTTAAAGCATTCCATTTTTCAATCAATTCCACGGTATTGGTGTTTCTGACAATATAAATATTTTCTCCATCCCGACTATGAAAATCAATGGCAAATTTTAATTTGCGTCCTTTGGATTCCTGTTTGATATAATCAATAATGTGCTTTATTTCAGGTTGGGTGGTCGTGTCAGTCCAATGACGATTTAGGTCAACGCCATTCATGTTGTGTCTCCAGCGGCCATGATCAACCGCATCAATATTTACTAACGGAAAAGCGATTATTCTGTTTTTTTGAAAAAAGGAACTGTGATCATCATAATTATCCAAAATGGTTTCAATATAGGTGTTTAACATAAATTGTCCGGGAACCTCGGTGGGATGTTGTCTTGCCAGGAAAATGATAATGTCTTTGTTTTTGTTATCTCCCGAATAGATATCCAAAACTTTTAGATCTTTTTGCTCAACAGATTTTCCATAGGTTTTAACATGAACCCGTGAATCCGTTGATATTTTTTGAATCCACTTGTTTAAATGTGTTGAAGTATACAAAGGATGACGAGCAACCCACAGGGTATCATTGGCTTTGGTTTTAACATTCATCAGAAGATCGCTTTGATAGACATCACAAGCTATGGTTTCCCAATTAACACCATCTCTGCTAATTTTTGGTGTTGCCGGCGCTTTCGAACCTTTAAAATGAATATTCAGGATTATTTTACTTGCTTCTTTCGTGATGATTTTAAATGCATAAGTGGGGCTTTTATCAATCGGGTAATCTTCACCCAAGGATATAATTTCAAAGGTATTTGTTTCAATTTGAGAAATATGGCTTAAATAGGCCCCTTCAAAGTCGGCATTGAAAATAATACCACCATCATTGAATTTATAAATTTCATCTGATAGATTTTGTGAATTATCAGAAGTTCTTGTTGAGCAAGAAAAAAAAGCAATAACAACAAGTAGTAAGCACGTTTCAATAAATAATCTTCTCATGATTTTTCCTATTATAAATGTTATCTTAATTGGTACAATGTTTCGGCTATGTGCAGTAGCGAGCATCGATCCCGATAGCTATCAGGATGATTCGTTTTCGGTCGGCAAGACCGAATGAGAATCGTCGAGGAGCCAAACTCTCGACTGCTGCCGCTATTGCATATGAGCCTTAGCAACTGGCCTTTTTCATCTTTCGTATTAAGTATCGGTTATTTTACCGATATATCATGTTTATCGGTTTTTTTGCCGTTAGTTTATTAAGCTTATTAATATTCCAATAAAAGCAGCTATCCCAAAACTAAGTAATGTGCCAACCAAAACATATTCGCTTTTCTGTATTCCATTAAAGCGCAAGATTGATTTTGCAGCAATAATCAAACCGACAGCCTCATATTGACCCATTATTATTAAAGCTAATGCTAGAAAACGTTCAACAATTCCGATTAATTTGCCTGCATTAGGTAAACCTTGTTCATCGGGATTTTCAGAATTCTCTTCAGGAGTTTGAATGGAAAAAGCTATAAACAGATTTTTTATTAAAAGATTAGAAGGTTTAGCACAAAAAATAAATCCAGCGATAATAGCAATAGTTTTTGTTTCAAAATCAAACATGAAATTAATGCCACACAATTTGGAATAAGCCAGAACAATTAATGCTATAGAAACTAAATGAATTGATTGGTCAAAGAAAAAATAATTATTTTTTGCATTTTTAATAGTTAGCCAGCTTTTTAACATATCGGTAAAAAGATGAATAATTGTCAAAATTAGTGCGGCCTTCCAAAATCTTAAATCAAATGACAGGATATAACTTGCGATACCAACAATTATTACATGATAAACGTGATAAAAGGTAAATGTTTTATTCCCCTTTTTATCACTCATTTTCTGAGTTTGTAGAATAAAATCAGATAGAAGGTGCGCTATTACTAGTAGAAGGATTAATTTTATTTCCATTACTTAAATGTGTTTTCAAAATAGTTCACAGTTTTTTCTATTGATAACCAACCAGCAGCTGTTGAATGTTGACTAATTGTCGATTGATATTTACTTAGCTTTGTTGCAATATCTTTTTCACTTAAATCCAATAATTTATAATACACAACCTCACTTTGTTTTGACGAACATTTTGAAATTATTGTATCTAATAGAGAAAAAAGAACATCAAATTGTTGTTGAAATATATTGTTGGGACTACAAAAAAACATGGTGTTTTTAATTACAATTTTTTGTTTGTCAGAAGTTGAGTAATTTTTTATAGCTCTTCCAGATAGATAAATAGCTTCACCATCAATAATTCCATTTTTCGAGTCTAACTTATCCAATGGTGCTACAGCAACTGCCAATCTGATACCATGTTCTGAAAAATATTTAAGTCTTGATTTATTTTTTTTTAATACTTCAAAATCAATGGATTTAATATATGTTTTTAATAAAAGAGCGATACGAAGTGCATATTGTGGAGTATCAATAGCACATTCCATATAATCACCTTGGACTAATCTCCCGTAAAAACGCTGGTTTTTATACTTTTCTGTTAAATCACTTAAAAGTTGTTTTATGCCAGATTCAAGTTTTCTTTTCTCTATCTCTGTCAGAGATGTGTACGAAATTACATCAGCAGATATTGTTGCGAAATCCATTCTAAAAATTGTTTATCGGTAAATATACAGATAATTGTATTTTATCGGTAAAAAAACCGTTAATATTTATTTTTTAAAGATCAAATATAATTCTGTAGTATTCATTTTGTTGGCTTGGTGCTAACCTCAGTCCGTCTATTAACTTCCTTTCAATTTCAAAGATGGGCAAAATAGCTCATTAAAAGCAGCAAATACATCCGATATAATAGAATTAGAACTAAGATTTAGACTTTAAAGTTTAATGTTTTGTTTCATAAAGAATTTGAAGATGGTTTTTATACGGTGTGGCAAAAGCCAGTTTTAATTGGTTTTAGGTTTTGTTAACTGCTTTGGTTTTTTAACAAAGTACATCTTTATTTCCCCTTTATTCTTGGCGTATATTAAACCTCTATCTTCACAATCGAACTCTTCTTTGATTAATTCATAGGTACTCTGCGATATATTCAGTTTTCCAATTTCACTTGATTGTTCAATATGTGATGCAGTATTAACGGTATCACCCCAAACATCATAAGTAATTTTGCTTATTCCAACAGCTCCAGCTACCAAAGGACCAGTATTTATTCCTAATCTAATCTCAAAATAGGGTTTGCCTTTCTCAATTCTCTTCATTTTATAACTAGCTATGAAATCAATAATCTTTAACGCTGCATACACCATATTTACGTGCATATTAGGTTTAGTGGCACCAAAACTGCTAACAGCCATATAGGCATCGCCAATCGTTTTGACTTTTTCTAATCCATACTCAGTAATAATGTTGTCAAATGAACTGAAGCAATAATGTAATTCACCAACAAGTTCGTCAGGAGTTAGTATTTCCGCTGTTTTTGTAAATCCTTTGAAATCTGTAAATAAAACAGAGACTTGTTCATGTTGCTTTGCTTCGATAGAGCCAGTTTTTTCAAGTTCTTCTACGATCGAGTGTGGGTATAAATCGTGAAGAAGTTTATTGATTTGATAATTTTTCTGACGCAGTTCCATGAGTTTAACTACCTGCAAACCTAAAGCCTTAAGCGCATCTTCCTGATCAGTTCTTAGTTTTTTTGGTTTGTGATCTATTACGCAAAGAGTTCCTAGTGAGTGACCTTCACTATTTGTAAGAGGAACACCCGCATAAAAAACCATATTCGGATCATTAGTAACTAAAGGATTATCCTCAAATCTGATATCTTCTCTGGCATCAGGTACAATCAGCAATTCTTGTGGTTTATTAATTGCATGCGCACAAAAGGCCAATTCTCGTGGAGTTTCGGCCATATCCAGACCATGATGAGATTTGAACCATTGTCGATTTGTATCGATGAGTGAAATAAGAGAAACTGGGGTATCACAAATTTGTGAAGCAATTCCTGTAATCTGGTCATATTCTTCTTCAGGTAGGGTATCAAGTATCTTATAAGATTCTAGTGATGCTAACCTTTCTTTTTCTTTCCTAGGTATTGATGGTTTAATCATATTATTGTAATCTAATTGCAGCTAAGGGCAGTCCTATTAACTTCCTTTCAATTTTAAAGTTGGGCAAAATAACTCATTAAATATAGCAAAAACATTCGATATAAGAGGATTAAAACTTCGAGTTAAAATTTTAAGTTTAATATTTTGTGTATGATAAAAAGGCTATAATGGAGCCAAAACAGACCTGATTTGAATAAAACAAGCAAGGAGATAGCTTCTAAACGCTTCTATTCCGATAGTATTTAAGCCACTAACTTAATGACATTGTTCGCGCGGTAGCGGGATGGCTCAAGCTTGCAGGTAATGTTTGGCGATATGAAACGTATGGGTTTGCGTAGTGCGTTTTTATCTACCGTGATAAAAGCTGATGCGGGAACGAAACACCTGATTTACTACTAAAGCCCATATGTTTTATGACAGCGTATTGGGTGCCGTTTATTTTTTCTCTAAAACTTTATTAATCTCATCAATTCCCTCTCCAGATATTGATATCATCAATTGAGCAATCGATGCAGAAATTTGAAAACGAAGATCCTTAATAGAAGAATATATATTTTTTATGACTTGTTGTTCTTCAATATTCAATTGATCAATCAAAGTAATTTGAATTTGATCGTCTAATTTTGCATTTTGTTCAACGTAATGAATTACAGCTCTTATAAGATAAGATATTGATTCTAAATCTGATTTCTTTTGAATTTCTTTTTTTAAATCATTAAGTTTTTTAATAATTTCAATTTGTGATTCTGTCATTATAATTTTGTTTGTTTTAATGCCACATAAAGTTTAACAATATGAAAAGGTTGGGTTTTCTGAGCGCGTCTTTATCCACCATGGGAAAAGCTTTCTCTGGGTCTTCAGTTTCTTCAATTCTTTCATAGCCAACTTTTGCCAGCCAACTTTTAAAAGGTTCAGCTTTTGGAGAAGGAATTGATTGTATTATTCTCAATAGTCCTTCTGTATTTGCACAATCTGTAGTGTATTTTTTTCCATCTGATGATTCAAGTTTAAGTTGTACGATAATTTCGTACAACTGAGAAAAGCCCTCTTTTGTCAACTTTCTCTTTAAATCACTCCAATATCTCCGTGGGTTGTTACTGTCAGTAAGTGTTTGAATTATGTCAATTATTGAAAAATACCATTTTTCGTTTTGATCATTCCAATGAACTCTAATTTTCTTCGAATCAAATAGTTTAATCGAGTTTTTCTCTGACATAGATTACAAATGTTTAGAATCCAAAGATAAGCAAAACATCAAATAGCTATTAATTTCCATTGTGTTCTGGCAATGAATGTTAACGTCAGTCTGTCTATTAACTTCCTTTCAATTTCAAAGTTGGGCAAAATAACTCATTAAATATAGCCAAAACAGACCTGATTTGAATAAAAAAAGCAAGGAGATGGCTTATAAACACCTCTATTCCAAAGATATTTAGGATTTCGCGAAGATTATAAGCAATAAATATAAAACCAACATCAGCCTCAGTTCTTATTTAGAAGATATTTTGTTGCATTTTTAAAGAATCTTTAGGGGGTTTTTCGGACAGTCTGACTATGTGCAGTAGCGGGCATCGATCCCGATAG
>Ga0307991_1000443_pt1 | contig 29759 bp, 24 predicted proteins | sample EllFjometagen131_FD_203146 | JGI IMG/M metagenome (GOLD analysis project Ga0307991, IMG submission 203146) | Marine microbial communities from Ellis Fjord, Antarctic Ocean - #131 | ecosystem: Environmental > Aquatic > Marine > Unclassified | place: Southern Ocean | collected 2014-10-08 | reverse complement strand
TTATGAAAATTCTCTAAAAAAATTGACATTATAATTGTCATATTTCCAATAAATTCGCTAAAAAAAATATAGGAGCACACATGAATAAAAATGTAAAAAAATCAATTCGCCTTGTTGTTGCCGTTCTCGTTCTAATTAGTCTCTTCGCATGCAGCACAGCGTACAAAAAACTCATTCCTTATACCTTTAATAACAAAACAGTGGCGGCGACCGTTACCTCTACACCCTGGGGTAATGTCACAACAAACAGCTACTTTTCAATCTCATCCGGTTCTGATAAAAAATCGAGTTCTGAACAACTTTTCAATACACTTGTGAACATCGGAACAACGGTCATCAATAGTATTGAAGCCGGTAAAACCCAGGCAAAATTAGACAGTGCCATGAAGAATGTGAATGTTTCCGAGATAATTAAAACACAAACTCTTCAGCAAGGTTCAAACATTCTTCATTACAATCCAATCAATGATACGCATACCGCAGATTTCCTTTTCAGTATCACGATAAACAGCTATGGTATTGGTGCGAATTCGTGGTCATCGTCAGTTAATTTCAACATGGACGTTACGCTTAAAATATATGATAATCACACTTCAACACTCATCTGGAAAACTGATGTTTCAGATTCACGACCGGTGTCTTCATCCTTTTTCCTCACCGGAAGTACTTCTGTGGGGAATGTACTCACTGCAGTACAACTTTCTCAATTAACAGCTGACCAGATGAAAACCGGATTTACCCACATGGCGGAGTATGCTGCGAACAAATTAGTTGAAAATTTGCAAAAAGATTACGCAAAATCGCGGAACACTAAGTAAAAATTATTTCTACAGACTATACTAAAAAAGCCCACAATTCTTTGTGGGCTTTTGCTTATTTCAAGAAGAAACATTAATTCTCCATTTTATTCAAGCAAGATCACTTTTTGAACATCAAACACTACTCCATCTTTTTTAAATCCTATCAAATAAACGCCTGAAGAATAATCACTGTTTGAAATTGAATTAACATTCAACTCTATTGTGTGTTCTCCTGGCATATATATATTATCTATAATTGAAGAAATTTTTTGCCCCTTAATGTTATACATATCTATTTTAATTTTACTTCTCTCCTTGACTGAAAAACTAATATTTGTTGATGGTGTAATCGGGTTTGGAAATACTTTTATGTTAAAATCAGTAGTAGACACTTCGGGATCATCTATATCAAGATTATCAGTCCAATCCATGATTGTTATACCATTCCCAAAATTACAGGTTATAAGATCACTTCCATTAAAGCTTAAATCAGTCGTTTTATAATTCCACCAAAATTCATCCTTTATTTGCAGGTTAGAAAAATCGGTACAATCATAGGTAATAAGACGATTATTGGCATTGTCCACAACGACTAGCGAGTTATTATTTTTAGCAAAATGAATTGATCTAAATCCAGAAAAGAACATTTTAGGATCATCTGTATTGAGAATAATTTGATCTAATATTTCAGGATTTTGTGGATCCGATATATCTATTACATAAAATCCTGACCTTGACGAGTACCAAGATTCATTATAATATGCAGCAAGTACTATTGTATCAAATATTTCCAATTCAAAAATTTCATGATTGAGTTCCAAAAATGAAATTTGCTGTGGAGTGCCGCTATGATAGGTGTTATAGAAATATATTCCATCTGCATTAGGGTAATACTTAGACATGCATATCAACGAATCAGAAACATCATAATCATTAATATACAACCGGATATATCCTAAATATTCCGGATCCTCAGGATTATGTAAATCATAAATTCTAAGTCGATCAACAAAATTTATATACATATAGCCATCAGTAACTGTTAATCTTTGAAAATCATCACATGAACGTTCATCAATCAACTCAGGAGATAAAGGATCTTCACAGTTAATAATCATATACCCGTCAGGAAGTGCAGCTTCCCATGTACTACTACTCAAATAAACATAATCCCCATAAAGAGCAATTTCACCGGCACGCGACGGCCCAAGTGGAAACATTGGATAAGATGACATATCGTTACAATCAAATATCCCAAAGCCGTTGAATATATCTGCAAAATAGATATACTGCCCATTCAGTTTAAAATCACTAACGATAATGCTATCCTGGCTAATATTCTTTATTAAATATTGATTTGGACTATCATCCCGTTCGATAATTTGAAGCCCGTATGTCCAATCTGTAACATATACATAATCATCATCCATACAACTTGCAATCGCCTCACGAGGTGCAACATAGTTATTCATTAACTTTATATCAAGAGGATCTGAAATATCAAATGCACCAAAACCGTAAAGGGACCCACACGTGTATAGAATTGAATCCTTTACATATAATTCATTAGGAATGCCATAATGATACCTGTCAAATACAAATTCAGGATTCTGAGGATCCGAAACGTCAAATACCAATATATGATTCCGCGTTGTGATATAGACATAATTATTATGATAAGCTATCCCTGTCGGTAAAAGTAAATCTACCTGATACATACCTTCAATGACCGAGTCAGGGGGGTCTGATATATCAATAATATAAAATCCCTCATCGGTTAACACATAGGCATCATTCTGATTTAGGGTAATGCGCTCAATTCCCGTTATATTGAGTGTGTCAATTATTACTGGTTGTTCGGGTGATGCAATATCAAGTACGATTAATCCTATGTCTGTACCGGCAAAAGCATATTCATTTTTTGTTTTGATTGAATGGAATGTTATTCCAGAACAACATTCCGTCATTGCCACATTGCCAGGATCGGTAATATTGCCTATTGTAAGATTTGAACCACCATGAGCTACATAAATCACCGTATCATAAACACAGATTTCTTTAATTCCTCCAAAACCACCATATTGGCCAATAATATTGGGATTATATGGATCTTCTACGTTTATTACGAAAAGCGGATTACTGTATAATTCATCTGTACCTATAAAGACAATATCGTCTTTCATTGAGATGCAGCTTGTGAAATAGTATAAATTTTTCTCTGTAATTTTGTGGTACACTGCATACAGCGGAATTGTTATTAGAAAAACTGCGAGCATAGAGCTTACAATTATTTTTTGTTTCATATCACACCTCCGTTATAGGATTAATGTCTTACTTCAAGTTAATCATTTTAATTCCATCATTTTAAATACCATCAAGAAAACCTTCTGTGTATAAGCTCATAGTGTAAGTTAGCTGTCAAGAAATTTTTGTGTAGTTATTCTGTCCTGCTTACGGTGCTTCAACAACTAATGAACATTTCTTCTCCACCCTTGATAACATTAATATCTTCTAAAAACTCCCAAAGAGCATAGTGAGACTTGCAGTAAAACCTGTCAGATCGCTATTTTTTAGATAGCCATTAAAATTATCCGGATCAACACCGGACACAAATCTATAGCTGAGTCCGGCAGCAAACCGTATAGTAGAAGTAATATTCAGCACAGCATCAGCCCCGGGTTCAAGTATAAAAATGATATCATTCCTGCCTGTATTATTGCCATTTCGAGTACTTACTGCTCCTGTTCCGATCAGTCCACCAACCTGCCAATGAATGACATTATCGGACATGCCTACAAACTCTATAACAATTCCACCATAGCCAAAATTTACAAAATTGGTATCGGGCTGCGCAGCATTGATCGGTATATCGTTCAAAAGCCCGTATGCTCCTCCACCGATTGTAATCATACTGTTGAATGCCCAACCCCCGCGAGCTCCTACGATCAGAGCATTTTTATTATTGAGCTTTGTGTACTTGATGAGCGGACCACCAAAAACACCCGAAATAAAACCGCCTGAAAAAAGTGATTCAGTATGTGCAAAATTGGAAACAAATACAATAAAAATGATCATAATAAAAATTATTTTCTTATTCATTAAACCTCGCTTTCGATTACATTTTACAAATAATTTCTAAATTAATGTAAAGAATTATATGCTGAAATTTCTGTTTTTCACAATTTTTATATCAGAAAAAAAGGAGAAGCAAAAGCTTCTCCAAATTGTCTGTAGTAATTTTAAGTTCTATATTATGGTTTTCCGGGATAGCCCAGAACTTCTCGTGCCTTCCATGCAGCATCGTACATACCCATAAAACTTGTGTAAAAAATTGCTTCTGTAGTCATATCAACAGTTGGCATCAACACGATCATTGAAAGATCATGATCAGGATCATAAGCCATTATAGTGAAATACCCTCTGATACAGCCATTGTGACCATAGCCGATATTTGTTGTATGTGTGCACCCCAAACCATATCCCGGATTACCCGGTGAAACATCTGTTTGCATAAGAGTTACTGTTGCCGGCTCAAGCACGTTCTGGCCGGTCATCAATGTCCTGATATAGGTGTTCATTTCTTCGAAATTACTATATCCATTACCCTCTGCCACATGCGCACTCATATTTGTTTCATCAAATAAGATCGTATCTCCATTCGTTTCGTACAACAAACCGCAGACATGGGGATCAGGCAAAGCTACGTCAGTTGCTTCGTCGGGAAAGTGAACATCAACAGGTACAGGTGTGTTCGCTCCAGTTATATAATCATAGAGATAATCTGCAAAGGTTTTATCATCCTTAGTATGAGCAGAATACACTCGAGCGATAATTTCACTCAAAATAGTGAAGCCGGTATTGCTGTAATGATAATCGGTTCCTGGAGCAAAATAATACAGCTCATTTATAGCATCCTGGTTAACCAATTCCTCAGCATTGAACTGGTGGCTTGGATCAGCGCTAAATATAAAATGCACATAAGAATATCCTCCGCAGTTGGGTACGATGTCGTTATCCACATCATATACTCCTGCACTATGCTGAAGGAGCTGTTCAATTGTGATCTCATTTTTGTATGGAATATCCCAAGCTGGAGTTGTGGGCACATATGGAATGTCAGTTCCCGGAATTGTGTCAATTATAGTGTCATAGATATCAAGCCAACCATCTTCATACATATTCAAGATTGCATTAGCAGTATAGTTCTTTGTATTACTGGCAAAACGGAAATAGGTATCGGGCGTTATTTCATCTCTTTCATGAAGGGTTGTAGTAGCAAAATATACATCATCTGAAGTTTGGATATACACACTGATACTCTGCACAATGTGTCCAATTTGAATTTCGAGGGAATCCCTAATAGTTTCTATTGCTTCAACAATATCAGCATCTGTTGGTTTTGTTGATTTTGCACAACAAGAGAAAATAAATAGCGAAATGACAATAATAAGTAATACTATCTTTTTCATTGAATACTCCTTCTGATTTAATAAAATCATTCATTCTGAGGCAATAACATTGTCAAGTAAACTATAAATGCCTATTGAAATTCTACATCATATACATAAATAGACAGAATCTTTGCGTAAGTTCCGAGCATACGCAAAGTTGTAGCTGTAAAATAAAGATTAAATACTACAAACTGGACTTCACGCTGAATTTTTAACCTTTGAAATTTCTTTTTTATTTCACCGGGTTATTCGGAGTGGAGTTCAGAATGCGAAGCAATTTCGTTTCAAGTCCAGCGTCGCAGGTTTCTCTTAACTCGAGTTAGGAATTATCTCATCAAAATAAATTTTAGAACATTGCGAATTAGTGACGAAGGTATCCTTCCGACTTCGCCCCGAATGCTTTCTGTTCTACGACGTGACAGGTCGCAATTGTACGGTCTTAATTGGTTTCAACCATTGCGAAGGTCTACGTTGCGCTTCGACCATTCGCAATGTTTCATAATAAATAAAAAGGGCTGAACATGTTCAGCCCCTACTATATTTTCTTTAAGTCCTTTTATTTCATCAAAATAAGCTTCTTCGTGTCTTTAGTTTTATCATTCACAATCAGTTTATACAGATACACACCCGCTGAGAGCTTTCTGCCTTTATTATCAGAACCATCCCATGCTATTGATTGCGAATCCGTCATGCCCGTATACAAAGATTTCACGAGCTGTCCCTTAAGATTATATATGTCCAATTTCACTTGCGCCATTTCATGCAGATTAAATGCAATATCTGTGGATGAGATCATTGGATTCGGCTCGTTCTGTAAAAGACCATATCGTTCCGGTTCAGGAATAAGACCACTTCCCGGATCATCTTGATTAGGAATTGTAAGTACAGCTACTTTATCATAATGATGAACCATTCCGCTATAGTCAATGGATTCTAACCAGTAATAACATGTATCTTGTATTTCAGGATTCTCAATGCTATCTTCATAGATATAATTCTGCTGCTCCGTGGTTGTGCCATGTCCTTCTATCAAATCAGAGATCACTTCTGAGGATGAAAAATCATTCTCTTCATTCCTGTAAATGAACCAGCCCATATTGTCTGTTTCGGATTGTGTTTCCCAATAAAGGGTTGGTGTATTTTCAAGAAATTGAGCAGTAAAGGTGGAAAGGGTGACAGGTAGTGTAGGGTCTGTATTTTCACTAAGACGAGGATAATTATAACCAATCCTTTCCCAAATATCCGTACTCCAGCCCCAGCTCGAAATACTTTCGGTCTTCATTGCATTGGTGGTTTTACCGGTGACGCCACTTGGATCAGGATCGAGATTGCCAACTCCGTCGGTAAGACCGGAGCTTTCCATATCCCAGAAATTGGCGGTTAAGGTAACCAATGAAAAGTTTGGATCTTCATATCCAAACAATCCGCCAATATTTGAACTTCCGGTTACTGTTCCCGTGCTGTAACAATTTTCAATTGTAAGCCCGGTAAATACGCCATGTAGTATATACCCTATCAAACCACCGACATTATCATTACCGGATACATCAGCTCGGCTATAACAATCTGACATCTTAAGCTCTATATTTGCACCACACCGCACTGGCCTATCAACCCTCCGACTCTGTCGGTGCCGCTTACCGTGCCTGCAGTCCAGCATTCTTCTATTATGTTAGCAGTAGGGTTCAAAATTCCTGCTAATAAGCCAACACTTGCAACGCCTTGGACAGTCCCTGTACATGAGCATCTTAGAATTGTTGTAAAACTCGATATTCCGAATAAACCGCCTGTCCATCCTTGAGTATTTGTAATATCCACATCCCTAAGGTGAAGATCAGTAATAACCGTAGGTGTACCACTGGTGCCCATAATCCTAGAAAAAAAGCCGATAAAACTTTCATTTTGGTCGATGTACAAGCCGGTAATTGTGTGCCCCTGCCCGTTGTAGGAAGCTTGGAAACTACTTCCCAGGGCAATGGGCAGAAAGCCCTTCCCAAATCCGATGTAGGCAGTGCTGTAAACGGCAATATCTGCGGTTTGTTCAAAATACACATCTGCGCCCCAGGCAGCGGAGGTCTGTGTAAGCCAATAGAGGTTGTTCAGGTTAGCAATCTGGTAGGGATCGACTTCGGTGCCCGAACCTGTAGGGTTATTGGTGTTATCAATATATGACGGAAATGGATAGTCAACGAGGAAACTTCCGGGTTCATCCATGTTCCACCAGTCGGCAATGCCGGTATCATCGTTGGGTGTTCCCACAAAGTCCCAGGCTGCGGATAAGCCGCTGGTAGAAGTGCTGGTGTAGGTAGCCAGACTGGTCATTTCGGCAGTGGTTTTGCCGGTGCCTCCTGCACTGCTTGCCTGTCCGCTGGTTTCGGTATCCCAAAAAGAGTTGCTTACTATTGGTGTAGAAGTATTGCCGCCAACCAAACCGCCTTCATTGCTTATTGTGCCATTTACGTTGCCCGAAGCATAGCAGTCCGTTACCGTAGCGAGGTTGCGTCCCACCAAACCGCCCACATATTTTTGTCCGCTTACATCAGCTACTGCACCGCTTCTATTAATTACCGAACCGTCATCAAGTGAGCCGACTACGCCGCCGACAAAATTAACACCCTCAATCGACTTGTCCAGAGCAGATGTAACAAAGCAATTCTCGATAAGGGCAGCGTTGAGCGTTTGACCGGCAATAGCGCCCACATAATATTTCCCGACAAAGGTATTGGTGTACACCCAGAGGTTTTTCACTACACCCCCATCCAGCAGGCCGAACAATCCCACACACGAACTTTCAGGACGGTTGGTGTTCAAATAGGCAATAGCTCCACCCTGCCCATCGTATGAGCCGGTAAAACCGGAAGTTCCGGCGCCACCACTGTAGGTGCCTGCAAAAATTGCGATATTAAATAATAGGAATAATGCCACTAAACTTGTAATTTTTTTCATTTTCATTGTACTCCTCCTAAGAGTTTTTTTTAATTTCTTTCATAAAATACCTGTAATATCATCGAAGATATTGAAGGTGTTGTTTTTTAGTAATTTAATTATATCACTGAGATGTGGCGGTATGATGAGATTGATCTCAATATTACCATACATAGACTTTATCGTTCGCAGCAGGCGGATGTCAGAGAAATTCTTCACATACATGAAGGTCTTTGAGCATTTATTGCTATTCATGATCACGGATATTTCTGAGAGGGATTCTGCAAAAAATGGCATATAACCCTTGTTTTGAAAAAGTTCTGAAATTTCCATCTTTGCTTCTGTATGAGCTTGAAATATGATTATATTTTCCATACAATGTTATTACACAATAATCGTGCCGAGAATTGAGTATGGTCTAATTGGCTGATATATCGTAGATTACAGAAAAAGCATTATTGTGAAGATGAACGTTTTCGTTCAGAGATTTGTTGGATAAATTTGTTGTTTTTTTCTCTAAGTCGCTTTAAATGAGGTGATTATGAAATATGCACGGAATCGTTCGGGTGAGGTGAACGTAACCGTTCAATCGCATGAGGAATCCTAAGCGTAGCGAGGATTCCTGACCCTCCATCTCCTACTCAACTCCTCGTATCTTCGTTCCTTAGGAGTCGAAGTCGATTAACAACCCCTTCAATTTTTCATTAACATCTTTGTCATAAAGAGAAATCATTTCTTCATAATCATCTAAATATTCATTGAAAATATATAGAGAGACTTTAGACGTGAATGTATCAATTTTTCTTTCAATAAAATTTGAGTAGTTTGAATATTTCCAATCCATAAGATCGTTTACTAAACCTGCTTTGCGAGGGTTATTATGAATGTACATAACTAATTGAAAAAGATATTTTTCGTCTTTTACCCTCACGTGCTGCAACTTACTTTGAAATAGGGGACCTTTTCTTTGTAGTTTGGAATTCAGGTGTCTCACATACGATGAAAGGGAATGGTTCAATAATTCATATATCGGTCTTCTTGAATCCTGTCGAATTAAAAAATGAAAATGATTTGGCATCAAACAATATGCAAAGATAGTACATGGATAGTTTTTATAGAATTTGGAAAAATATTCCAAGAATGACCTATAATCACTATCATTATAAAATAATTTTAGAGATTTCATAGTTTTATTGTATATATGAAAAATCGCCCCTTCCACAAATTCATCTTTACTACATCTTTTTATCATTTCTCCTCCAATCATTCAATGAGGAATCCTAAGCAAAGCGAGGATTCCTGACGTTTCTGATCTATCTGGACTCAACTCCTCGTCTCTTCGTTCCTTAGGAGTCGAATAGCAATCCATACTTCTTAATCTTTCGGTTCAGACTTGTTCTTGTGGTGTCCAATAATTCTGCAGCTTTTGTTTTATTGTTCTTTGATTGTTGCATTGCTTTGTGAATCATGTTTTTTTCCAGAGTTTCGAGATGCCCAAGCGAAAGGTCGGGTAAGCCCGTAAGAATATTCCCTGCATTTTTTTTTCGTGATGATCCGGAAACATGTTCCAGCCTGAGATAAGTATCGCCGGATTGTAACATGATCACAGCTTTTTCGACCATATTTTTCAACTCCCGCACATTGCCTGGAAAATCGTATTCCTGCAAATCCTTGAGCGCTTTATCCGAGAATGGTTTTAATGGCTTTTTCATCAATAAGCTGAATTCTCTATTATAGTATTCCAGTAAAGGAACAATATCATCAAGCCGTTCTCTGAGAGGGGGAATATTTATGTAGAATTTATTTAAACGATAAAAAAGGTCCTTACGAAATAAATTATTCGAGATCATTTCTTCAAGATTTTTATTCGTCGATGCTATTATTCTGATATCGATTGCAATGTCTTTAGATGAGCCGACACGCCGTATTTTTCTTTCTTCCAGCACTCGCAGTAATTTTGCCTGCATTGCAACGGGCATATCTCCTATTTCATCAAGAAACAGCGTTCCATGATTCGCGATTTCAAACCATCCTTTTCGCAGAGAATCAGCGCCAGTAAAGGCATTTTTTGCATGTCCGAAGAACTCACTCTCAAAGAGGTTCTCTGGTATTGCAGTGCAGTTGACATCAAAGAATATGTTCTCTTTTCTATCACTTAAATTATGGATTCCCCGTGCCACGAGTTCTTTGCCAGTGCCGCTTTCCCCGATGATAAGAACATCAGTGTTATTCGAATCAGCAACTTGTTTCATCAAATGCAGGATGTTCTTCATACTTTTGCTGTTGCCGATCATTTGATATCGTTGTCCCACATCCTTTGCAGAGAGAAGTTTCTCATATGTTGCGTGGATCTCAGAGATGTGATTCTGTAACGTGAGATACTTCTGTGTCCGCTCAATCGAATATTGTATATCCATAAGATCGAATGGTTTTGCAAAAAAATCAATCGCTCCTTCCCTCATTGCTTTTATCACACTCTCCATATCACCATGCCCGCTTATCATGATGACTGCCATTTCAGGATCGAATGCAAGCATTTTTTTCAGGAGCGTAATCCCGTCCATTTCTGGAAGTTTAAGATCGACAATTGCTATATCGATGGCCGAAGAATGAAGTATCTCCAGCGCCAGGGAAGGCGTTTCTGCTTTTTGCACGATGAAATCACAATCGCTCAGATATTCACTGATCTCATCGCGATATCCTTTTTCATCATCGACAACGAGTATAGATAATTTTTTCATAATGATTCCTTCATTTTATCTTTAAGATTTAATCGAGTAGGCAGGGAGTTCGAGTATGGCAATCGTACCTGTACCTTTTTTACTTTCCAGGTCAATATTTCCTTTCAGCTCCTGAATAATTCCGTAACAGATGGAGAGACCAAGTCCCGTACCTTTCGTTTCGGTCTTTGTTGTATAAAAAGGATCAAAGACATACTCGAGGGTCTGCGAATCTATCCCACATCCATTATCTTCTACTTCCAGAACAATTCTCTTCCCTTGTGAATAATTTCTTATAATGATCTTCTTCTCATCATCCAGCTCATCAAATTTTTCATCGAGGGCATCTCTGGCATTTGAGAGCAGATTCAATATCACCTGTTCGAGACGATATTTATTTCCTATTGTAAACAGATCATCTTTTTTAATTTCTTTTATGATTGTAATATTATGATTCTTGAACTGCATCTGTATCATTGAAAGTGCATTCTCAACAATTTCTTTCACATCAATTTTTTGTGTGTTGTCCAGTTGTTGATCCCTGGAAAAAAGGCGGATATGCTCGATTATCTTATTGATCCTTGTGATATTTTCTTCTATGAAAGCAGATTTCTCTTTGAGATATTTTCCAGTGATTTTCTGTGTGGTAAACTTATGAAACAGATTCTGGGTCGCGATCTTTATTAATCCAATAGGTTGATTTATCTCGTGTGCAATTCCTGCAGCCATACGCCCGAGAGATTCCAGTTTTGATTTTTGTATGATGATCTGCTCCTGCATATGCCGTTTTTCTGTCCCTTCTATTACCTTTTGCTCAAGGTTTTGATTAAGTTCCTTCAGCTCTTTCTCAGCATGTTCTAATCTTTTTTTCTGTTCTAATATCTGAGCATTCATCCTTTCAAGTTCTTCATTCTTCTGCTTTAGAATTTCTTTTTCGTATTCAGTTCGTTCAACTTCCATCTTGATTTTTATCTCCTGGATGGCACTGTTTTTCTTATCATCTGAAAGGTGATCTTTGATCTGTTGTGCTCTTTGGTAATATTGTAATGCCTGTTTGTGATTGGCTTTTTGCTGATAATATTGAGACAAGCCTAAACAAGCCTTGAGAGTATTTGAGCGGAGTTGATGCAACTCTGCGATGTCCAGACTTTTTTCAAGGAAATCTTTTTGTTTTACTAAATCATTCAATTTTTCATAGATATCTGCGAATATGAGGTAGATGCTGGCTATCTGACTTTGTTCATTCACTTTGGTCGCATAACTCAATGCATTATCCAGCATCTTTAGAGCTGTTTTATATTCTTCGGATTGCATAAGCAACATTGCCTTGCTTTGATACACATTGCTCAAGCCAGAATAATCTTGAATTTTAGTTTTCAATGAAATCGATTTTTCGTTGAATTTCCAAGCTTTTTGCTTGTCACAAAGTTTGAAATACGTTCTGCCAAGATTATCATAGCACACTGATGCCATATACTCCAATTCATATTTTTCGCATAGCGTGAGTGACTCTGTGAAATACTTAACAGCTTTATCGAAATCGTCGAATTGCAGATAAATCCTGCCAATATTGTTCAAAATAGTGCTGGAGAGTTTGGGATCATCAAATTTTGATCTTAATTCAAGATTTTTGTGAAAGTATTTCAGTGCATTCTCCAGATCGTCCCACTGATTATATACGAGCCCAATATTGTTATAGACACTTCTTAATCCATACCAGTATTTCTCTTTTTGGAAGAAGGGCTCAGCTTTCAGGTAATTTTGGATTGCATCATAATAAAGACTCTGATGGAAATAGCCCAGACCGATATGCATGTATGCCATACCCTGAACCTACACCAAACCGATGCTTTTCTGATAGTTTTAGTGCTTCTTTGCTGACCTGGATACATTTTTGCGGATCAGAATTCATCAGCCCATACGCTTGAGTAATGAGCTCACGAACTTTTTTAAGATCATCATCTTTCGTTGATTTTTTTTCGTGCTTCATATTCAGGTTCTCTATCTGAGATTACTTAGAAAATAGTAAGAAATAATTGTAAAGAAAAAAGGGCTGAACATGTTCAGCCCCTATAAAATATTGTATTAGAAAGTAATATCAAACCCAATGCTCAGAGAATTCACATTTTCTATCTTTTTCCCAAAAATAATATCATTTCTCCAGGTTACAAAGGGTTTGATGGGAATATGATTATCCGGCTCCCACCCAAGATTGGAGGTAATTCCGAACAGCTTATCGTTATCTTCCCCATAATCTAAATATCCGATCGTGCCAATTGATGAATTCAACCAGCCAAATAATACTTGCTCAAGAACTATGCCGATTGTAACGAATTTATCATCCTTATTCTGGAAATAGGTAACATCTAGTCCATACCTCTGATTCTCACCGGAACTGAGCAATAAACGAAATCCTGCATGGAATATTCCATCGTTCCCAATGAGTCCATATCCTGCTTCAGGGCGGATCATGAAATTTTTTGAAATGGGAATGTAACTGAGAGACTTCGCAGCATCTAAATCAGAAAGATAATATCCATGAGCACCAATGTAGAGTTGATCTTTCAAACTAAACATGACGGGCTGTTCATCTTTATAAGAGATATAAATGTATTGATCATTAAGATCATAGACATTTGACCAAATCGTGCTTGTTTGCGATACTTCCTGCAATAGGTACCAGACCAGTTCCTGCGATGGCTTTTCCCGAGAAAGGGTTTCATCTAAAATCGTATATCTTTGACCGGGATTTTTGCCACCAAATGTAGTTTCCGGAGCACTTACATAAAAATTGGTCATAATCTGATAGTTTTTTTCATTTCTAATAACTACAACTTTACTTTTTACGAGCTCGACAATCGCAGAATTACCTTCTTTATCAACGATCAAATAATGGATAAGCGGGTATCCAAGATGAGTGCCGAAAATTATGGAATATTTATGAAAAAGGGGGATCGCCTGTTCCACAGTACCGGCTTCTCTTAGTACAATGCTTACCATCTCACAGCTTATACGAATCTGTTTCAAAATGGAAAAAGGAGTGTTCGTTTTGGGAACAGCTGCGATTGCGATAAAAAGCCCCTGATCGTTCATGCCTTCATAGGGATAGCCAAATCCCTCCTGCTCGATAACAAGAAATCCATGATCTTCAGCTTGGGCAGGAATAAACCATATCCTTCCCCCATCCTTGTTCCAATCGAAATTTCTTCCGCAGCGAACATTGCCGGCTTTGTCAGTTACCTGAAAAATGGAGCATGTATATGCTCTAAATGAAATGAATATGAAAAGGAATAAAAGAATGAAAAATGCGAATTTCCTTTTTTCCATGAAAACCCCTTACCAGTTTTCTTTATTTTTGTACATCCAGTGAGTTACATTTCCATGTGTACACCACTTGATCGCTTTGTATATTTCATAACAAATCTTTGACTTTGTCTGACCATTTTCACAAGTGTATTCTTTCTTTAAATTTTCTAAAAATGGAAGAGTGTTTTTATCGGCAAGCTGACCTAACGCCCACACCGCATGTATCTTATCCTTTTCAGAATGGACATCTGATCGTATATACACCATCAGGGACTGTACACAATCCTGTCCAAACTCCCCTTTGGCTTCAACACATATATTTTTGACACCTGTATAGATCGCATGAAAGGAAAAAACTACTGACAAAACAACAAAAAAAATTGCAATGATGAACACATAAAGAAGATATGCTTTTAGTTTTTTTTTATTCAAACTGTTCACCTAAATTGTCAGCACTACGATACCGCCCATAGTGAGAAGGATGCCAACTCCTGTTTTCAATGTGAGCGGTTTTCCGGCGAAGATAATTCCCATTAACGCTCCAAACAGCGGAGAAGTAAATGCGATCGGCATCACCTGATCGAGATTGCCACCTTTCAGCGCATGGTAAAAACAGAGCATACCAACTGAGCCGGCTACGATGCCACCGCCAATTATCATATACGCCAATGCCTTTGTTCCAGCTTGAGGAACGGTCTTCCAGTAAGGAATACTCACAATACCAAGTATGATAAGAGCCACAAAAGTGCGGATAGTAATTCCCATCTGGGGAGCGAGATTCCCCATATGGAGTCCCTTTTTCTCAAAATAACCTCCCACTCCCCAGGCGATTGCGGTTACAAGTGCAAAGAGCTGTGGTTTCATCAGCCGCACCTCCGGGATTTTTATTTCATGATTTATTCTTAAAATGAGATCGGATAAATTTATGAATTATGGGAATCAGCAGATACGGAATCGAGGAATATGCAGGAACTATAAAAGCAATTCCTATACAGAAGATCGAAACTATAGGTGTCGTCCATGCTTTGAGAGATATATACTTTATTAAATTTTCTGAGACATCATCCTTTAAGAGACGCCGTCCTTTGGACGCATACTGCCAGCTCATAAGAAAAGTGATACTTATGAGGAACATATTCAGATGAAAGGGGCATTGACTCACCCAATAAATTGGAAGATCACCTGATATAGAAGAGGAGAAAGGAAGCAGAGCAATGAACATAAGAAAAATGATATTTATCCAAAGATGAGTCGGATTAGTTGCTTTGAGATGAGAGAATTGAGAATGATGAGCTGTCCAAAATTTTGCCAGGATCATGAAACTCAAAAAGTAAATATACAGCACATGCCATTGAGAATGAAGAAAGTCTCTTATCTGACAGGCATTAAAAATTTCAACTTCCTCGGGCACATTGAGGGTTAGAACCAAAAGTGTCATAACGATGGCAAAGATACCGTCTGTGAGCGCAGCAATTCGATTGAGTGTGAGCCAACGCTGGTGTTTCTCGGTTACCTGATTAGTTTCTTTTTTTATCGGCTCAGTCATTGCTTGGTCGCTGTATAGGTTCCCGAAAAGCTTGTTCCATCTGTAGAATTAATATTGAATGTACCGTTCAAGGACGTCACACTCTGGAAGGTTCCATTGATTGTGACGGTTGTCGTATCCCAAGGGGTGGGTTCAACTGAGGTATAGGAAAAAGCATCGTTGGTTACTTCAGATAGTCCACTTGTGCTTGATTCAACAAACCTTGTACTATCAAGTTTTGCTGCAGCAATGAGTTTAATATAGGTTAGCTTCTGTTTGTTGCTTACATTAGCCACATGAATTTCGACCGAGTCAGAATAACTGTTCTGACCGATCCATGTGCCAAGGTACTTAAAATCAGGTGTGGGTCCGCTGCTCGATTTTGAGCAAAAGGAAAATGCAAACGCTATAAGTAGTATCACTACGATAATTAAAAGGTTTTTTTTCATTGTACTTCCATGTGTTTTTTAAGAATATATTCCAGAATATTCTTTATTGGTTTTTATTGAGAATTCGTGCTCATTCCTGTCAACATCCTTGAATAATTGCCTGATCTCTTCATAGGTCATGCCATGAGATTTTTTCATCGGCTCTCTTATGTAGATGCGACCATCCGGTTTGAGAACCTTCGAAAGATTTATTAAAACGCCAACTCGATTGTCAGGGTGAATATCGTGCAACACGTGATGGATGAGAATTACGTCGAATGAGTTGTCAGGAATATCTGTGTTTTCTATATAGTCGTTTATAAAAGTAACATTCTCGAATGTCCCCAACCTTTTCTTTAATCTTTTTATCCAACAGGTTGAGGGCTCAAGGCACGTAAGATGCCCGTCGGGAATTCTTGTGATCAATATCTTAGCTGCATTTCCTCCACCGCTTCCAAAATCGAGTATACTCTCTGAACCTGTAAGAGGAATGGATTCAATATATTTGTTGTAGAAACCTGCCCCTCCAAAAAGATAGACAAGGGAATCGCTCAGCTTGAATAGAAATGATGGTTTATTAAAATCGATTTCCTTGAATTTTTCTAAATCTTTCATACTAATACTCCTATTAGTCTTTTATTTTCTTGAGGAGCCACGCCATATTTTTTCCGAGATTCTCCATTGTTCTGATTCCTTCTTCATCACCAGAAATAGTACCAGAGCGACCTGACACGCCGAGATTCCAGTAACTCGATCCGGGGATGATCATCTGTGAAATCAAGAAGAAGTGATTAATAGAGTCAAAGACGTGAATTGCTCCTGCGCGGCGTACTGCAACAACCGCAGCTCCAACTTTTCTTTTATAAAGCCCATCATTGGCAAATCCCACGAATCCTGCTCTATCAATGAGTGCTTTTATTTCGGGAGTCAGATCGGAAAAATAGGTTAGAGAACCGATTAAAATACCATCTGCTTCGATCATCTTCTCGATACAAGAATTTATGATATCTCCGGTTTGGATGCATTTCTTATCTTTATTCTGAAAACATTTCCTGCACGCGAGGCATCCACGTATCTGCTTTCCCCCTATATGCATTATCTCAGTCTGTATTCCTTCACTCTCAAGTGAGTCACAAGCAATTTTAAGCAGGGAATAGGTATTTCCCTCTTTATGAGGGCTTCCATTAAATGCAATAACTTTCATAATATTCCTTTCATTTTCGAATTAAAGATTTGATTATATCAAGGGTTTTCTCAATATCTTCTTCATTATTATAGAGATGAAAAGAAAATCTGATATTTCCTTCACGCAAAGAGCATAATACTTTGTGAGTGAGTAATGCTTCATATACTTTTTTGCTATCCCCAAAGTGAACCGACACAATTGCTGATCTTCTTTTCCCCCCTGGGCTAACCACAGTATATCCTTGTTCTTCACATTCATCAGCGAATTGCTGAGCTAATTTCAGAGCGTGTTTTTCAATATTTTGAATGCCAAGATCATTGATGAGTTCCAGGGATTTGTTCATGGCAAAAAGAGCTTGATAAGGCAAACTCCCAATCTCGAATCGAGTTGCATTGTCCGGCTCGGGAATATCATATCTTCCAACATCTGAAAAATCCTTTGTATCAAGAAATCTCTGCAACCAACCCTGAAAAAGAGACCGGATCGGAACATCCTTTCTTATATAGAGTGTACCGGTGCCATATGGTGAAAGAAGCCATTTCTGTCCTCCAGCTGCAAATGTGTCCACACCAGAATTTTCAAGATCAGGATAGAGTACACCAGCTCCCTGGATGCCGTCAACACAGAGAAGAGAATTATTCTTTTTAGCTATATCTGCGCACTCCCTCAGTCCAAATTTGAATCCGTCATAAAATCTCACCCATGAAGGAGCGATCACTTTTGCATCAGATCGATCAAAGAATATTTCATCAGAAGTGTCATTTATGACAATTTCAGCTCCACGTGATTCATGTATTTTCCATGGGTAGAAATTTGCAGGGAACTCCTTTGCTGGAAGAAGTATTTTATCACCTTTATGAAAATCAATACCCCACGCAGCCATATTGATGCCGTAAGATGTGTTGTTGATAATCGCAATATCTTCAGCAGGAGCACCCAGTATTTTGCTTAATTTTTCTCTGATCTGTTCTATTATTTCAAAAGTTTCTGGCTGGAATTGCAGGGTATCTCCACGATAAAAATTCATGAATCGATCCTGCTCTGCGATCGCAGTTTCCGGAATCACTCCCGTGGATGCAGTGTTCAGATACGTGCAGGTCTTGAAGATCGGAAATAATTCATTGCGTTCCTTATTGGTGAGTAATGCCATTATTTTTCCTGCTCCTCTTCATCAATATTTATCAGAGTATAATTCTTATTTCCTAACCCTATTGCATTCCCGTAATCAGTTTGAGTATTGCCGCTTATTCCACACTGATGTTCGAATGTATCATCCCTTCCTTGAGCTTTGTTCACCATGTCCAGGCATGCCTGATCAATCGCAACCATATCCGTTGAAGCCATTATACCAAGATCTTTCATGAATGGTGGTGGCGCCCAGGGTGAGCAGTCACATACGCGAGAAATATTCGCAAGAACATTTATACACACCATGTTCAATGAATCCTGCATCCCCTTTGCATATTCGCACAGACGTTCCTGAAATACAGATTGCGAGGTGCTTGACCAGGGAACCCCAAATGCTCGGACAGGGCATATGCCGATACAATCCGCACATCCGATACATTTATCAGCATCAATAACAAGCGGGTTAAGCGTGATGGCATTCCCGGGACAGTTTTCAACACATCGCCCATACAAAATGCATTTATCCGGTTTTGTTGTCGGCACAGAAGAAGCATGCAGAGCCATTTTACCCGGAATCGCTGCCAGACCCATAGAAACATTTTTAATAGCTCCACCAAACCCGGCAGCTGTATGTCCTTTATAGTGAGAAAGAATAATGATCGAATCATAATCGAACGCACCTGCTGCAGCTTTCACTTCTTTGAAATGATTCAAATCAACAGGAATGACCTTTGTTCCTTTTACATCGACAATATCGATGGGCGCAAAACCAAATCCGTGATCCTTTGCGAGCTGTATATGGCTGTCTGTATAGCGACGCTTGCTCACATAGAGTACATTTGTTTCTATGAAAGTTGCATCTGTTTGCTCTAACAGGGATTTCATAATAACCGGTTTGATGAAGTTCTTGTTGCCATCTTCTCCAAAATGAACTTTTACTGCGACTTTTCCATCCACGTTTTCTTTTATATATTCATATATTTTCATCAATCCTTCATTGGAAATATCCTGAGTAAAATAGACTTTTACCGGTTCAGTTTGAGGAGTAATTTCTTGTGCTGAAATAAAATAAATCCCAAGAATCATACTACAAAAAATAAGCACAACCGATATAAATTTCTTTTTCATTTCATATTTTCCTTTATCAGGGCAACTCGATATGGATAGAGGTCTGCATTCATAATGCCTTGTGCGACGGCAGGATCTCCTTCCATAAGCTTCTGAGCTTCATCCTCGGTTTCAGTGCGAAGAATAACTATTCCAAAATCAGAAGGATCTTCACGAAGTGTTCTCCCTGCGAGGATCAATTTCCCTATTTCTTTTAATTGTTTGAGCTTTTCAAAATGGTCACTTACGATGAGTTCGTCCTGAGCCGTCCACGCGTCATTCTGTTGCAAACGCGAGATTACCTTCAATGTATACAAAAATTCCATTACACCTTCCTATGACAGGATTCTGTTCGTACTTATGGTTTTTTACTTCTTGAAAGCAGCATTCCTGTCAACATTAATGCACATCCGAGAATTCCACGAATAGATAATCCCTCATGCAAGATGAGCCACCCTCCTATAACTGCGAAAACAGATTCCAGACTGAGGATCAATGCTGCATGGGCTGAGTGGGCTTCCTGCTGGGCAATAACCTGCAAAGTGAATGCAATACCTACAGAAAATACTCCCGCGAATACAATTGATTTCCATGCTGCAAGGATAGAAGTCATAATAATTGTTTCGAACATCAGTGCACATATCAAACTCAAAATCGATGCAAAAGCAAACTGGATAAATGCTAATTTTAACGGATGAATTTTTGTTGAGAATCGACCGATAACATGGACATGAACAGCCCAGAAAAAAGCACCGCCAAGTACAAGGGAATCGCCAAGTAAAACCTGCGTAGCTTGGTTTATTGAGATCAGATAAAGTCCGAAAACCGCTAATACTGCGCCGATCCAGGTTCCAAAATGTGTTTTCTCTTTCCATGTTAATCCGAGCAACGGAACAATGATCACATACAATCCTGTGATGAATCCAGCTTTTCCTGCGGTTGTAAAAACGATGCCGCTCTGCTGAAGCGAAGTCGCTGCAAAAAGTGAAAATCCAGCCGCGATACTGCCATAGATAAGAACATTTTTATTTGATTGGGATTGTATGTTTTCCTTCCAATTAAAGGATTTATTCTTCACAAGAATGAGTGGGATCAGGGTAATCGCACCGAGTGCAAAACGAACTGCGTTAAATGTAAAAGGTCCCACATATTCCATTCCCGCACGTTGTGCTACAAAGCCGAATCCCCAAATTGCGGCAGCTATGAAAAGTAAAATATTTGCTCTCACACTGTTTACCGAAACCTCTCTTATCTAATGTAATTAAAGATATCAAAAACAATGAGGACTCTTAATCTCTTGTCCACATTGTTGATAAAATCTTCACGTATTGCTATATTCTCTCTTAAATTATCCCTTTACGTCATAGATGTCAAAAATTCTATTCACTTAATTGTCCTAAGAAATTACTCCCTCTTGCATGCTCTGAATCTTTTTAAATTTGTTAACTTAGAAAGTATAATCCTTTTATAAAAGCCCTATCCCAAAGGATTAGGATAGGGCTCTAATGAACTATTTTTTATCCATGAATTACAATGTATTCACTCTCATATGTTAAGAGATTTATTTCATAAGAATCATCTTTCTTATGAATTCCTTTTTCCCAATTTCCAAATTATAGAAGTAGATTCCATTGGCTAACTTCTTTCCCGAATCTTTTTCATTCCATACTACTTCATAATTTGCTCCTGCCGGTAAATCATTATCGAACAGTCTGTCGACCAGTTGACCTTTAACGTTATACACAGAGAGTGTCACATGAGTAGGTTCCTTCAAGCTGAATTTGATTGTCGTTGCAGCGCTAAAAGGATTAGGGAAGTTGCCAAAGAGTTTGTTTTCGAGATTGGATGGCTCATCTCCCACACCAATCTCACCAACTATAATTGTTACGGGAATAGATATAGAGCCAACATCGGGAGTAGAAACAAATTCAAGCGATGCCTGTAGTATTTCACCTATTGTACGATCAATTGTATTGAAGTAAACTGTGACTACTGAGTCTCCGCTAGCTGGGACTGTACCAAAATCTTCCTCAAGTACAATCCAAGGTATTGTCGCATAACCCGGTATACCGAACCAGGTCACTTCTATACCTGTAGGTCCTAAAGGTCCTACTACAGTTGTATTGCCTGTGCTTGTATCAGCTATACGCAATTCACCTATAGTGCCATAGGATGCTAAATAAACATTATTACTTGCGGGATCCCATGTAGCACTCTGAGCATAGTTCGCATCAAAACCAAGGGAGCCAATTTCTGTGCCAAGACCTGTAGATTTATCAATCGATACAAGTACATCATATGTAATATCTACTGCCCACATACCATCCGAACGATCAGTCGCTAAAGAAATAATTGTATCGAATCCGATGGGACCTACTAATGTGGCTATGCACGCTGCCGGATCTATGATGTAAAGATTCGACGAATTTCCATCTGTCTGCACTCCATATAAGGTGCCATCCGAAGGATCACGCGAAATATCTGTCCATATGTTATCACCCGAACATAGCAGAGTGCCAATCTGAGTAAATATACCTGTGGCAATATCCAAGGTGCCAAAGTTATTTGTAGGATAATCTATGACATAAGCATAATCAAACACTCCAGCAGGAAAATCACCTGCAAAATATGAGCTGGTTACCGTTGCTATATTCGTAAAAACACTTGGATTGTCTACATCAAGTGAAATCAGCTTACTATTAATTGCATCCATACCCCAAGCTATAGAACCACTATTCTGGGTTGGATTTGAGCTTACAGTCGTGCCATTTGGAGAAGGATCTATCAGTAAAGAGATTGGATCATCACTGCGCGGAAAACCACCATCACTTGCCGGAATGTGAATTATATCACGCTCAGGAAGTATGATACTTGCGTCCCACGCCAGTTCTCCATCACCATTGTTTACTATATGTATGTCTACTGCCAAGGGTTCATCCAGCGGCACTGTCGCAGATATACTAGTCGGGGTGACATCCATTGTAGGTTGAGTAAGATCAATGTTTACAGTTGTAGTATTTCCTTCTGATATCTCAACATTCTCTATCAGCCCGGTATTATAACCCTCTTTTTCAAAAGTAACAGAATAGGTTCCTATACCCAATTCTTCAAAGACATAATATCCAGCTGAGTTGGTATATGTAGATACCTTAGAAAGTGAGGCAGTAACAAGAACACCCTCTACGGGAAGAGAGGTTCCAAACTCAGTTACGGTTCCATTAAGAGTGCCAGTTATGGGATTACCAACAACGAGTTGTGCAGATACAATATTCTCATCTCCAACATTAGGAATAAAGTGAATATTTGCATCAAATTCTTCTCCGATTGTTTTGTTTGCAGTATCAAATGTAGCTGTAACCTGTTGAGATTCACCCGGAAGAACGTAACCAGAAATAGGTTCAATTGCAATCCATGCACCAGAATTACACAATTCATAACCGAATAACATATCCGGAGTTGTTTGAACCACTCCTCCGATTACCACTTTCCCAAATACAATATCATCCGATATAAACAGACCTCCGGAAATTCCGTTAGCGATATCTCCGCTGACGCTATGGCTTACTCCGGTCAGTGTTAGTGTGTTCAAATCATACTGCTCTATCTGGCAACCACTACCACTTGCAGTACCTGTGAAGATCCAGAGATATGGTCCGCCTGCTGATATATTATCATAAGCAGATCCATACATGCTGGGAGGTGTTGAGATAGTATTAATCACAGTACCCGATCGATCAATAAGCTTAATATCTTCACTCCAGTTATTTACCCAGAATGCATCACTATCTGAATCATAAGCAATAGAACGAACATCGACAGGAGAATTGATAGTTCCATAGTTGTTACCATCTTCATCAAACTGATAGATTGTAGTACCGGCATTAGAAGCATAGAAATACTCGCCGTCAAATGCCATATCCCTCAGACCAGCTGTTCCGGGCATCCAAGTTGGCACCCAACTGCTGATGTAGTTACCGGCAGCATCAAATTTGAATACATTTCTACTTGAATAGCCCCATTCGGCAACTAAGAAATAGCCATTACCGAATTCAGCACCGGCAATACCCATACCACCAGTCTGGGCTCGAACATCATAGCTGAACAGTATATCCCACATATCTTTTGCGGGTGGGTTATATGAAATAGTTTGATAAGGACAAACCTCTGCATTCATCGAAGGAACTGTTACACCTTTAAATCTATTAGTAAGTAAATCAACTCCTAACTGTTCAATGGAGCTATCCCATTCTAATAGTTCGTCACCATCATTATATACAGTAATGAGTCGTGTCGTCCAGGTTTCAGGTGTAAGTATTACTTCATAAGAATCAGGCTCTACTCTCAAAATAGGACTACCCATAATAACATCTTCTACATAGGTTTCACCCGTAAGAACAGTAAATGTGTCGGTATATGTAACGAAATCTTCTGCCTCACAAGTGAAGTTGTAGAATTGACCAATGATCGGATTAATTTCATAATAACCATCTTCATTGGTTGTAGTGCAATAGGGACATGAAGGAGGCAAATCTCCAAGAGCTGTAATAGTGGCACCTTCTATTGGTTCACCATATCCATCAGTTACAGTTCCTTGCAATGCACCAAGTACGCAGTTCAATTCAAAATCAATATTAGGTGTATTTGTAGCTTCCTCCACCTCTACATCTACTATGGTTGAATCCTTATAATCATATAATAAGGAACCGGTTACATCATAAGTACCGGGATAAACACTCTGTATTGTATATTCTCCAGCAGAATTGGGATAGGCAGTATAAAAAAGACTTGGAAATATCTGACTAGTCGCAGTAAGAAGAATATCTTCCACATTACCCGAACCGTATGGGGTACTCTCTAATGTAACCAATCCCGAGATTGAACCAGGTGTAGCTGATCCAAAAGTAGCCGTGAAATTAACAGTTTGTTCGCCACAATTTGGATCAGGTGTAATGACAATATCTGCATATTTTAACTGTCCCGGGAAGAACGACTCTAACCAGTAAGATGTAGCATGAACTATCTCGCCACTGCCCGGTTCAATTGTGCCAGAATTTGGTTCAACTTTTATCCATGGTGCACCTATGAAACCTAAGGCACATACTTGAATACCAGGTAATGGACCAACATAGGCGCAATAACCTGTCTCTCTATCAAGAACACGGAAAGCTGGAGGGTAAGCAGTAAGGTAAACCTGATCAGTTTTAGGATCCCATGACATTCCTTGAGCCCAGTTTGCAACAAAGCCTGTTGATCCAACCAAAGTTCCAACGCCAGTAGTTTTATCAATAGTATAGATGTTATCTCCAACAATATCATGAGCCCAGATAATACCTTCACCATCTACGGCAATATCAATAACAGCTGGAATTCCAGTTGCACCAATAAGTGTAGGTGTTCCTGTTGCTAAATCAATCGTGTATAAATTGGTGAAATTAATATCAGTTTCAACAGCATACATAATACCGGTCGATTTGTCACAAGATATACCCGTCCAATTATAACTTCCACCAGAACCTATTATAGGACCAATATCGGTAGCAATACCTGTTTCTATGTCAACCCTCGCAAATATATTATCAGGATACTTGATGATATAGTATGTAGCATCATCAACCGAACCTGAATCAAAATCACCAGTAAATGATACCCAATTGGGTGAGCTATTAATTATGTTTGCTGTCCCTGGGGTATCAGTATCAAAGGAATAGAAATAATCATTGGAAACATTATAAGCCCAGCCGGTTGAACCTCTCGTAAGATTTACAACTGGTTCAGAATGATTGGTATTGGTATTAGTATTAATAGTTCCAGGAGCTAAACCCAAGGAAGGTTCAGTTTGGTCATGTGCAATTACTGCTGGTGGAGTTGGGAAGTCAATCTTAAGTGGTTCTCTTAACTGCTCTGGCTCTACAATACTTCCATGCCAATCGAACGGTGCTGTTCCAATATTGATAAGGGTAATATCATTAATAGTTGAGCCGCCAATATTTTCTACGATTGCGAAGATTTCTAATGGCTCAACCACCATTATAGGTGAGGTTAATACAAAATCAATAGTAGTTGTTTCATCTTCAATAATTTCTACATTCGTTACTTCTCCTAAAGTATATGGAACACCTGCATCACAGGTAACTATATAATTACCTACTATCTCACTAGCCACCAAACTATCAATTATGTAATAGCCGTCAGCATTGGTGAAGTCGATATATTCAAATTTACCCTGACTTGTAGCGGTTATCATAGCATCCTCAATAGGTTCACCATTATTAGCATCTGTTACTGTACCACTAAGTGTGCCATTGGGAAAGGGTTCCAAAACTAAATCAATTGTAACGGTTTGGCCTTCTAACACTTCTACGACATCAACAGTATCATAATATGCTTCAGCTGTGCAGGTAATATCATATATTCCAATAGGAACATATTCTAAGAAGTAAGTTCCATCTGTGCCAGTTGTATCTGAAAAATCATTAATAGATACAATAGCACCCTCAATGGGTTCACCTGTATTAGAATTTGTTACAGATCCATCAATATTACCAAACTTATATAGTATAGCTATTCCTTTATTAGTAATGTTATCAATAACTCCAAAGGAATCATAAAAGCGCACATTTCCAAAGGAAACAGTACCATGAGTTGCGACCTGAGCTTGAAATACAATGTCTGCAATAAGCCCTTCGCCTTCAGGTGCCTCAAGAGTATCTGTGCCGGCTAAGGTATAGGCAATACTAATAATGCCTGGAGTAGAACTATCAATCATCCAGCCAATTGCAGCGCCACCATTAGTAGTAAGAATGTTTGGTTCATAGGTAATGGGATTTGTAGCAGAAGCAGCAACATAAGCAAGTTCTGTTTCGTCATAGATAATCTCAAACTCATAGGTATCAAGATTTTGGACGTCTGTGCAATACACATCTAATCTTATCATAGCACCAGCTGGTTGTGAAGGAATACTGGTTTGATTCTGGTTACCATATGTCATGGCATTCATATCGAATACAATACCCGCATTCTCGTTTGGCCCAGCAATCGCAAATGAGGGGAGAAGTACACTTAATATTAGTAGAGATATTAATATATTTAAAAAAATTTTCTTCATATTTATTTTCCTTTTAATTTCCTAACTTCTGTTCCGAGAAGGTGGAATACCCGAGTTTGAACCCGGGTATTCCTTAGTATGATGTTTACTTATTGTGTAACTATCATCTTCTTGATCTCACAGAACTTGTCAGTATTGAGTTTGTAGAAGTAGATACCATTTGCTTGACCGGCTGTATTCCATGTAGCCGTGCCATATCTACCTTCGATAGTATTGATATGCTGACCGAGAATATTATAGATTTCAATTTCTACTATTTCTGATCGTAACATACCTTTCACACTATATTCAATTACAGTTGATCCTGCACAAGGATTTGGATAATTAGATAGAAGATTTTCCTGGAAATCGTCTACAAAACCACCAGAACCCTGTTCGGGTGTAAGGTTTATCGATGAATACACAAGATTGATTCCATCAAATTCAATACTTTCGAGCCAATAATAGTAGGTTGTGCCATGGTTGAGTTGATCGATATCGACGAACTCATATTTGCTGATTTCAGTTGTAGTTCCATGCCCTACGATGATATCGGCATTGATTTTCTTTGATGTTTCATATTCGTCTTCGGTACTACGATAAATATTGAATCCGATAATATCGGTTTCGCTGGCGGTTGTCCAGTTGATCGCAGTATATCCTGTTGTTGTGTTGTAGGTTGCGGTGAATGCAGAGAGTTCGACAGGAAGTGTTGCTGTGCCGGTATTAATTATGTTATCTACAACACCAAAGGTGTCATAATAATATACGTTATCAAAACTCAGTTCTCCATATGTATCTACAAGTGCCTTGAAAACGATATCGCCAACAAGTCCATCACCTTCCGGTGCCTGGAGCGTGTCGGTACCTGTCAATGTATATGCAATACCGAGTACGCCAGGAGTAGAAGTATCAACCATCCAACCAACTGCGGTACCACCGTTCGATGTGAGTATATTACCTTCGAACGTAAGCGGGTTTGTGGCTGAGGATGCAATATATTGCAGTTCAGAAGCATCATAGATAATGTCAAATCCATAGGTGTCGAGATTTTGAACGTCTGTTGCATATACATCTAACCGTATGTATGTTCCAGCAGGTTGTGATGAAATTGCAGTAAGATGCTGGTTACCAGTCGTTGTAGCGTCAAGGTCGAATTCAATTCCAGCGCCTGCGTTAGGTCCTTTACCTGTATACCCTTTTTCTAATGTGGGTGGTGTTCCATCATGCCAATGATCACCAAAGATCTGAAGATCGGCAGCATTGACGATCCCATCCGAAACCAGGTCATAAAGAGCATCCCAACACGGATCAGTATCAACAAAGTGCCAGTTGTCTCCAAACATCTGCAAGTCTGTAGCATCTACATAGCCATCAGAATTGAAATCACCAATAGATCCAGTAAGTTTTGCTATGATAATATCCCAAGTTCCAGTGCCTGTGAGTGTGATATTTCCAAAAGTAATTGTATCTCCCTTAAAGCCTCCGGTGACATACGCATTACCATTTGCATCTGCACTTATACCTATGGCCATATCATAATTAACATTAGTATTACCGGGTCCGCCAGCACTTATTGCCCAATGCCAGTTTCCGTCTGTATCAATTTTTGCCACAAAAAGATCGTCACCTCCGGTTCCGCAGTTTGTTATTGTGAAAGTTCCAAAAGTCATTGTTTCTCCCTTGAAGCCTCCGCCGACATACGCATTACCATTTGCATCTACGCTTATAGTATTGCAGTTCTCAGAACTAGATCCGCCAGCATTTTTTGCCCACTGCCAGTTTCCGTCTGTATCAAGTTTTGCTACGAAAATATCGGAAACTCCGTTGCTTGTGAGTGTGAAAGTTCCAAAAGTCGATGGTCCGTAATAGGTTCCGGTGACATACACATTACCATTTGTATCTACGCCTATACTTCTTCCTACATCCATACTAGATCCGCCAGCTCTTTTTGCCCACTGCCAGTTTCCGTCTGTATCAAGTTTTGCTACGTAAATATCAAAATGTCCACTGCTTGTTAGTGTGGTAGCCCCAAAATCCCCTGTTTCACTAAAGTATCCGGTGGCATACACATTACCATCTGTATCTACGCTTGTACTATAGCCGTAAGCTCTAGCAGTTCCGCCAGCTCTTTTTGCCCATTGCCAGTTTCCATCTGTATCAATTTTTGCCACGAAAATATCTTGAACTCCGCCGCTTGTTATTGTGGAAGTTCCAAAAGTCGCTGTTTCTGCAAGTTTTCCGGTGATATACGAATTACCATTTGCATCTACGCTTATACCATAGGGGTAATCACCACCAGTTCCGCAAGACTGGCTTGCCCACAGCCAGTTTCCGTCTGCATCAATTTTTGCCACGAAAACATCGTCACTTCCGTCACTTATTATTGAGTCAGCTCCAAAAAAAGCTGTTCCATCAAAGCCTCCGGTGACATACGAATTACCATCTGCATCTGTGCCTATACCATAGGCATAAGTAGAACCACCAATTCCGCCAGCATTCTTTACCCATTGCCAGTTTCCGTCTGCATCAAGTTTTGCTACGTAAACATCTTCACTTCCGCTGCTTGTTAGTGTGGTAGCCCCAAAAACCACTGTTCCACCAAAGTATCCGGTGGTATACGAATTACCATCTGCATCTCTGCTTATAGCATTGCCGCGATCAGTAGCACTTCCACCAGCCTTTACTGCCCACTGCCATTCGGTAATTTGGGCTGTTAATACTGCGGATGTCATAAATAAAACCATAATACATAAGACAATAATCTTTTTCATTTTAGTCTCCTGTTAACATTTTGTACTTTAAATTGTTTTACACAAAAAACCCGAGAGAACTCGTTGTTTAATATACTTCGGGTTGATAGGCCTATCAAAGTTATTAACGTTTTGATCTCAAAGCGAATTGAGGGTACTTTAATTTGCGACATTAGCATTGAAGTTTAATTCCACCTTTCTTGACAAGATATTATAACATCGGGGCTGTCCCACAACCTCAATAATATTTACAATAAATATGGTATTAGTTATTTTTAGCACATGTTAAAATTTAGAGAATACAGTCAGGATCAGGGGTTGGTTTTACCACCTTATTTAGATGAGT
>Ga0307991_1000442_pt1 | contig 29799 bp, 8 predicted proteins | sample EllFjometagen131_FD_203146 | JGI IMG/M metagenome (GOLD analysis project Ga0307991, IMG submission 203146) | Marine microbial communities from Ellis Fjord, Antarctic Ocean - #131 | ecosystem: Environmental > Aquatic > Marine > Unclassified | place: Southern Ocean | collected 2014-10-08 | reverse complement strand
TATGTCCGTGGGGATCGCGAGACGGTGCCCGGCGCGGATAGTAATCCGTCCGACATTGATCTGATCGAAAGCCTCTCTACTGATTATGCCGGTGGTGTGGACAGCATTATAACCGGTAATGGTCAGGATATCATCATCGGCGGACGGTCCGGCGACGATATCGAAGCCCGCCACGGTGACAACATTGTAATTGGTGACAGCGGACGGATCACGGCAGGAACCGGCATGACAGGACTCGCCGGTCATCCCATGGAAATTGCTAAGATTGAGACGATTGAGCCGGATGACGGTGGCGATGACACCATCATAACTCTGGCAGGAAATGATATTATCCTGGGTGGTACCGCAAGTGATGAGGTATTCGCCGGTGCCGGGGTCGACTTGATCTTCGGTGACCAGGGAGAAGTGTTGAGTTCGGGTGGGGCCAATACTGTAGTAACATACTGGAATGAGGCGGCACCATGGTATGAAGGGTATGGTTTTACGGCTACATCCACTCGCGGTGCGCTCGCTGGTGCAAGTGACTTGATCTACGGCGAGGCAGGCGGCGACTACATACTCGGCCAGCAGGGCCAGGATGTCATTTTCGGCGAAGCCGGTGATGATGACATTTACGGTGGACACAACGTGGAACATGGTTTCGATGATGGTGATATTATTGACAGCGGAACCGGAAACGACGTGGTTGCCGGTGACAACGCCGGCATTCAGAGGACCGGGGCTGACGTGGGTACAAGATTCCGGGCCCTTGAAGGAACCGTCATTTATGGCGAGGAAACTGATAGCGCAATGTATAATGACGGTCATGCTCTTGTGACTGATGATTTTCAGCAAGATCCTTACGGTAACCATGTGCGGGAAGTTGAGCTGTTTGATTCTTCCCATACCCCCGATGATGACACCTATGGTAACGATATCATCTCAAGTGGTGCGGATGACGATGTCATCTTCGGTCAGTTGGGCAATGATATCCTTCATGGCGACGGGCAAATTGCTGATTCCGATTATAATTTGATTTCTCTTACGGGTCCAATTTCCGGAAGCGATATCGGCGGCGATGACTATGTTGAAGGCAATGGCGGAAGCGATACGATTTACGGTGGTCTTGGCCAGGATGACCTTGTTGGTGGGAATTCCACCCTCTTCGGGTTGGATTCATATGACGAACGTCCCGATGGCAGCGATACCATCTATGGCGGCAACGGAGACCTCTTGGCGCGCAATAATCCGGGTGATGTATCTTCCGACGGTCATGCCCGCGATGCCGACATGATCCTTGGCGACAACGGCAATATATTCAGGCTGGTGGGAACCAACGGAACTGACAGCGGCTCCTTCCTGACCTTCGGTTATGATAACTATGGCGGCATGAAGATCATTCCGCGGGCTGCCGAGTTGATCGACTACACACCGGGAGGACTCGATTACACACTTACCGCAGAAGATGCCGAAAGTGACATCGGCGCAGCGGACGAGGTTCACGGCGAATCCGGCGATGATTTCATCTATGGCATGAAGGGGAATGACATTCTTTACGGTGAAGGTCAGGATGACGACATCATCGGTGGTTACGATCATGACTGGATTTCCGGCGGCACCGGACAGGACGGCGTGCTGGGTGATGACGGTAAAATCTATACCAGCCGGAACGGGGATGCCGAGCCGCTTTACGGGATCGGCGATCTTTCCGGTGAACTTGACCTGTTTATTTCTACACCGGGTAAGATCCAGCAGTCGATTATTAATGTATCAGAAAAACTAAAGAAAACGGTCAATTTGACACCCTTCAAATTGGGAGATCCAAATAATTTTGATTACGCGGATCAAGATCCGGAATACGCGGACGACATCATTTACGGCGGCTGGGGGGATGACTTCCTCCACGGCGGAGCGGGAGACGATGGTATTTCCGGCGCAGAGGCTCTTTTTACGTATTATGACTCCCCTGACAATTCGGGTGATGTCCTCAAATATAGTGTTTACGGGGCAGGGGAATTCGGCGCTTATGACGAGTACGATCCATGGTCCAAGGTTTACTGGGATCCCGCAACTGGCCTATTTGTAACAGGCGGAGATGTGGAATTCCTGCTCAATTTTGATGAGACCGAAGGACCGGGGGATTCTTTAGGTCCATTATATGGGTATGCATCGGTGCCCACAGATGGCGACGATGTCATCTTCGGCGATCTGGGCAATGACTGGCTGGTGGGCGGCACCGGTAAGGATCATCTCTATGGGGGTTATGGTAACGATCTGCTCAATGCGGACGACGACCAGACCACCAACGGAGATGCTAACGATATGCCCGACACCCATCCGTCTTATGAAGACATTGCCTATGGCGGCGCCGGACGGGATGTGCTGATTGCCAACACCGGCGGCGACCGGCTGATAGACTGGGCGGGTGAATTCAACTCCTACATCGTACCCTTTGCCCCATTTGGGATGGGCACGGTGAGCAGGACCCTGCAGCCCCAGATGGCGAATTATCTCTACGACCTGTCGGCAAGTGACGGCGCAGATCCCACGAGAGCGGCGGATACCGGCGCTGATCCGGACCGAAACGGCGAGCCCGAAGGTGAACTCGGACTCGTGAAACAGAAGGACTTTGACTGGCACGATCAGACCGGTGCTCCTGACGACCCGCAACCGGGCAATATCCCCGGAGGCGCCCGGGATGTTTTACGTTCCGCAACGTACAATACGGGCACCATGGACGGATTTTTTACCGACAGCGGGGTGTTCGAAGTTGAAAATGGCCGTCTGAGTGTTGCGGCGGAATCAGTCGGTGGGGATGCGGCAAGCGTCTTTCATGTGAATGAATACCTGCCGACTTATTATGAGATTCAGGCAACGGTGAACGCCGGCAAACCCACCGGCGGCTGGAAGTCCAACGCATTTGTGATTTTCGATTACCAGAGTGAATATGATTTCAAGTTTGCCGGTATCAATGTTTCTATCGATAAGATCCAGATGGGCAATCGGACAGCCGAAGGGTGGATTGTGGATGTCCAGGCCAAAGCCAAGACCAAGCCCGACACGGATTACAATATGCTGGTAGCCGTTAACGGGACAACCGTAACGGTTATCGTTGACGGAAAATCATTTTTCTCCCATACGTTTGATCCGCGTGTCGATGAAGACGGATTTGTGTATGGACTCAACACCGGTATGGTGGGCGTGGGATCCGACAATTCGAAGGGTACCTTCGATAACATCGCGGTACAGGTCTTGCCGCCGGAGACCACTTTCGAGGGGACGGAAGAGTTCCCCGATACCGATGACACCATCTCCTTTGCCCCTGTTCATGAGACGGACTGGATGTCGGATGACGGTCGATATGTCGGAACTCCCACCGCAGACGGCATCGCCATGAGCCTGGTGGATATGGGACTTTCCAGGGGGTTGGTGATTGATGCCGCACTCGGTGTAAACGTTACCCTGAACACGGCATCATTTGCAGGTACGGTATTTGATTACTACGGCGCCTCCGATTTCAAATTCGCGGCCATTGATGCCGTAAACGATCAGTTGGTGATCGGCCACGTTACATCAAAAGGCGGTTGGGTCTATGATGAACTTCTTGACACCTCCGTTGATGCGGGCAAGGATTACGAACTGGGCGTCTCACTGAAAGGCACAACCGTCAGCGTGAGCCTCAGTGAGGCCGGCAAGAAAACACAGGCCATCACCGGTTATGCATATAATGCCGTTACGGTAGATGGTGAGTTCGGATTGCTGAGTAAAGACGGCACCGGTTCTTTTGATGCCGTATCCGTTATGACGAGCGATCCTGGATTTATCCCGGTCGGCGAATCGCTTGTGGCCGCGGCTGCACCTGAAGAACTACTGGGTGACGTTGCACGTCTGACGGACGAAGATCTTGCCCCCATCGTGGAAGAAGCCATTGCCAGGTGGACGGATGCCATTGCCATCGACGACCGGATGGTGGCGTTGCTTCATGAGGTGACCTTTGAAATCGCCGATCTTGAAGATCTGAACCTGGGCCTGTCCACCCCGGATACCATTTACCTGGATGTGGATGCGGCCGGTTATGGATGGTTTGTGGATGAAACACCATGGGATGATGCAGAGTTTAGGGAGGTCGACAGCGATGCGGCAGACCGAATGGATCTTCTTACGGTTGTGATGCATGAGTTGGGTCATGTGCTTGGGCTGGAGGACGTAAGCGAGGCGGAAAATCCCGATGCTCTCATGAGCGAGGCCCTTGACGCGGGTGAACGTTTTGCTCCGGTGGTTGAATCCAGCGCGCAGGACAGCTCACCGGGTCTGATTTCCATGGACACCTCAATGGATGCGGATGAACCGGCGGCTCCTGGTCGGGCATTTTTGAATGCCGGCCAGAATGACTGGCTCATGGATTTTCTTGTGGATAAAGCAAAACAAGAGTATAATCCTTTCGAGCCCAAGGACGATATTAAAATTGTTATTGGGAATAAGGAGAAAAAGTCAGAATAGATTACACAGCTAATAACGATCTTATAAGAATTAATTCAAATTATTGCGAGCCTCTATGTGCTGAGGTTCGCAATATTGTTTAGGGAGATTAAAACAGAGTTTAAGGTGAACTGTGGCAGAAGAAGAAACAAATACAAACCATATCAATACCATAAGATCAAGTAACCAACCTAAGATCATCTGGGACGATACCAATATGAAGAGTGTTTACGCTTCATTCGCACAAGTAAAGGCCGCGCAAGAAGAAGTCATGCTTCTCTTCGGGACAAAGCGGACAACACAATTAGACCAAAATGAACTTCAGGTAAAGCTCAATGAGCGAATCGTTTTGAATCCCATCGCAGCCAAACGTTTATTGGTCGTGTTAAATAAAACTGTCCAGGAATATGAGTCAATATATGGTCCTCTGGATGATGGAGACTTACTGCGAAACAAACTGAAACTGGTACTCCCCCCTTGTCTGCCCCGTTTCAAATCTGGAGTAACGATTAAAAAAGTCGCCCTGCTTTTTCAACTCTTAGAAAACCTGAAACTGAAAGTCGCCTTTGAACGTTCTTTCAAGTTCTCTAATAAAACCCTGCTTGGGAACCGATTTTTGTTGGGGATCCAAAAAAAATCGATCACACAGGATCCTCATGAAAAATTGCTGGATATTTGTGCACGAATGAATATGCCGAATAATTTACAGAAGACTTTTCAAAAAAACCTGCCGGCAGCAAATATTGTGGCTTTTGGCATTGAGGAAAACGAAAAAACTTGCATTGTTAAGGCCTATTTAGAGTTCGGAAGTAAATATAAAGAAGCTTTTAAGAAAAAACCAGAACAGCCTAATCCATATCTTTCACATTTGGGATTTAAGTGGGATTCTGTGGATAATTCAAGATTCGCTTTAACAAATTACAGGTGCTTTCCGGCTTTTACTGTCGAAGATATTTTGATGAGATTATCAAACAGGTTCTACCGACAGAATTCTAAAAACCCCTTTGAAATTATAAAAGGTATTCTCAATTTGGCATCAAGTAAGGTTGGCCATGGCAAGGTTCTCTATCTTGATGTGAGCGAGGAAAATAATCCAAGAATGTCTTTTGACATTAACATTTATGAAGCGAACATTTGTATGAAAGAATTGCACCTCTTTTTTTTGGAGATTTGCCGACATTATTCAATTTCTGATGAACAATTTCATTGCCTATATGAACCGGTGAAAAATCAGGTGTTCGGACATCTTGCTGGTGGTCTAGATAGAAATGGAAAAAGTGTTCTCGCTATATACTTTGGAGATTAGTCTGAAGAAATAATATTTTTTACAAGTCTTTTATTTACGATTATTTTATATTATGTGTCTGGTAGCATTTTCAAAGAAACCTAATTATTCTGCCCTTGAGAAACTTAAAAGATTTAAGGGGCGTCCAAGATGGGCTTACATTGTTATTACCGAGAAATGCAGCCATGCCTGCCCTTGGTGTTATGGTGAATATTACAAGGGAAGTAGTGGGGAAATGTCACTAGGTAACTTCCGATCACTTTTGAAAAAATTGAAAGCTATGGATGTGGAGCAAATCACATTATCCGGCGGAGAACCTACCGAACACTCTTATTTTGAGGATTTTATCCTACTTTGCAAGGACTTCCATATCCACATAGCTTCCCATGGCGAACATATCGGCGTCAACATGGCCGCCTTTCTGGCCGAAAACGGCGTTCGTCAGGTTCAGTTTAACTTTCAGGGAAGCGGCTATCATGATCGAATTCACGGGACTTCTTCCTATGAACGTCAGGTGGAGGCCATACGCCTCATGCTTGCAAATGAAATAGAAGTTACCGTGACGGTCACAGTTGGGGAATATAACCTTTTTTCCATAGGCGAAATATTCCGCGAGGCGGTAGACCTCGGTGTTACCCGACTGCGAGTTTGGGATGCCACTGGGGTAGGAAAGGACTTTTGCAAAGGTATGGAACCGACGAAAATTTTCGAACACTGTCGCCGAGAAGCCGCCGCACTGGGTTATCATCACTGTCTTTCCTATGACCCCTGCTTCAAAGGTGATATAACTATTCCCTGCTTGCAGTTTTCAGGGTTATATATGTACATCGACCCAGCATGTCACTTGCGTTTTTGTGGCGCCGTTAAAAAAGGCCCCGTAATTACTAACATGTTGGCAGAATCACCTGAAACCATCTTGAAAAAGTACCTTGCTGTCAACCGCAGCATCTTGAAAGACAACCGTCCCTGGTGCGTGGCGCGGTACGACGACCTGGAACCCCATGAACAAGATTTAACTTGAAATTGATGATTTAAACTTTTATTATTTTAATATGTCTTGAATTTGTAGAAAAAAAGGGCCGATGTTTATAAACGGCAATATTTAGGTAATGATTTCTGACGAGGAAAATTGATAATTCAATAATTTAGGAATTGGACACAGACCTATCTGCCATGTGAGGCATAAGCGGACAGGTGAAAACAGATTTTAAAGATTTTTAACTTCAAAGAATTAATATTATCTGTGCATATCCGCGAAAATCTGTGTCCTATTAACTTGAGGAGGTTTTATGCCAGCTGACAAGAAAGACGAAAAAACTGGAGCAACCGAGGGAACTGCCCAGGCAGGCGTTCAGACAAAGATTGTGTGGGATGACTCGAACATGCGGAGTGTGTATGCCAATGCAACCAATGTGGCCGGCGGACAGGAAGAGATTGTTCTGCTTTTTGGCATGAATCAGTCCTGGCAAGCCGGGCAGAAGGAGATAAAGATTCAGCTCTCGGACCGAATCGTCCTGAGCCCCTTCGCGGCCAAACGGCTGGCCACACTGCTCAACAATGTTCTGACCAATTACGAGGCACAGTACGGCAAACTGGATTTAGAGGCCAGAAGGCCACCTACGTCTACCGTCCAGTAAATCATTCTGTTCCAAAGGACCAGGCTTTGTTTTATCCCCATAGGGGATTTGCTGTGTTTGAAGTTAATTGACTTATTGAAATCCCAAAAAACAAAAAAAAATAAACGTCGAACATCGAACGCTCAACATCGAACGTCGAATGTGGATGTCGCTTGGCTCCGTATTTTTAATAAGATTGAAACGCCGAGGGCGTACCATAATTCGACGCTGGAAGTTCGTTTTTTAATCCGGCTTTGGCCCTTGTTTGGAATTTGGTGCTTGAGATTTGGAATTTATTTGCGATTTGCTTGCCCGCCGGCTTTCTGGCGGGGTGCTTGGAATTTGTGATTTTAGATACAAAACTCCAAGGCAGAGCCATCTATCTCTGACTCCCGCAATGCGGGACAGGAATGGCCCAAAGGCACGAAGGATATATTTATTATTCTTTCTTCGTGACTTGGTGTCTTTGTGGCGATAAGAAAAGGGTGACACACGATTTAAAGGCAAGGCCATTTTGGTCTTGCCTTTATTATTTTTACACAGATAATTTTGAAAGATTCAGGTATTAATCCGCAGATTACGCAGATTACGCAGATTTCACAGATTGCAAAGATGATTTTAGGTAATACGTTTTCTCAGAATTTTGTAAAAACTTTCTCTTTTAGCGATCATTAATATATTAAGAATGAGATCATCTTCTTCAATGAGATATGCAATTCTATAATGCATTTTACCAACCTTAAAATGGTAAGAATAAATGCCAGTCAGAGGGCCTGTTAGTTCTTTTCCCTCTTGAGGTTCTGATAAAAGCTTTGGAATCCATTCATTCTTTATTTTCTCACGTACACCAGCATCAATTTTTCTTAAGTCTTTCTTAACGGCAGGATGATATTGTTCTTTAAACATCGAACACTTCGTCCCTTGACATAAATTTGAAATCTTTTGCTTCTGCCTCTTTTTTCCTTTTTAATAATTCCTGCCCTTCGTTGTTAAGTAAAATGCAAAGAGTCTCAATTTCTTTTACATCCATATTATTTATCATTCCCGCAATATTTTCTACAGAAATGTCAATGCTCACTTGTGCCATATTTTTTCCTCCAGAGACAGGACCTTTCGACCCTTACGGGCTTAAAATTTAATTTACTTAACCTTGTTTGTTAATTACAATCATCTGCATTTTTCTTTATTAAAATTATTATAAATACAGGTTATTGTCAATTGGAAACAGGATAAAACTTTGGTGGGATCTGGAAATGGTATAAAATCTTGAGTTGTGAATAAAATTGATCGTGTTTTTAAACTTTCCGGGTTATTCGTGCAGAACGTGCATAACTTCTTCAAGATGATCGAATCTTGATGCTGGATATTTCGATTGCTGATAGTTTATTGATACTCTGGATGCTGGATTGATGGTCTCCGGCTCGGAGAGAAATAACAAATCACAAGCATCAGATCTTAAATAAATTCCAAACTACAAGTTCCAAATTCCAAGCACCCCTCCAAAAAGACGCTGCATTTCATTGGAAAGGCCCTATTACGATCTTCCGGTCCTACCACAGTACCATCTGCCGGACCTACCCCGGTGAAATCCCCTTTCGGGGTTTGCGTTGCAAAATTTCACAGGGCACAGCGGGGCAGGCGCAGATTACACAGATTGCTCAAACTCTAATCCGCAGACCCACCTGCCATTACGAGTTCTTTCGCCAGCCAAACCTGCCCGGCATTCGCCTTAGTACACGTATTCTTAAATACGGTATCGTATTATAATTGGATAATTTATAATCACCGCTGAGACGCAGAGGTCACAGAGAATTTGTTTCTTTTTTGCTTTCCGCTGACCCCAGAGGAATAAGCTTCGCCCCGATGAAATATGCGCTGCATTTCATTGGGCAAGCATTCCACAGGGCAGGGACGCCGGAAAGCAAAAACATGCTCCCCTGTGGGATAAAGAAATAACTGTTTGTATTTCAATACAATATTACTTTTATAAAGATTGAGGTATTTTCTTTTGCCGTCCCCTCAACGGCAAAAGAAATAATATTTAACTCTGCGGCCTTTGCGTCTTAAGCGAAGCGGGCGGTGAAACAATATAAAAAAATACGTCATCGAACATACGAATCAGAGCACTTAGCTGAAGGTTTATTGTGTTAATTGAAAATTATGTAAAAAATGTAACAATATGAAGTAAATTACACAATAATTGTTACATTAATTTCACAAAACCCATGATCGAGGTCTTTCAAAAAGTTAGTAACCATTAACAACTCTCTGATATATTTTAAAATATTTAAAAATGAATTTCATTCATTTTGATTGCATGATTTTTGCATATAACTCTTTAATATTCCTAAAAATTTAATTAAACATAACTTTATATAATTTATATCCATTATAAACAAATAGTTAATTAATTTTTAATAATTCCTTAACAAAAATTAACTTTAAGAAAACGTTCGACCTTGTATGCAAGTATGCAAAATACTTGCCTGTCTGTTTCGTGAATTTTTGGCACCCTGTCAGTATTCGGGGGCAGGCGTAGGATTTACCGCAGTAGAAAAAAAAATTTCAAGACAATAACCTTAGGGATATTCCAAGCACCAAGTTATCCCTTTCAACCCACAACAATGGCAGAAGCAAGCTACTACTCATTACTAGTGGCTATCACTCTTTCTTTAAATAAAAAATATTCAGACAGGATTAACAGGATTGGCTTGATTTTTTTCACGGCTTCCAGATGAAGCCGAGAAAACACAATTTCGCTTTAGCGGAAAAAAGGGCTGAGGAGCCAATAACGGATGCTTTTCTCCTTGCTTTACTGTGTTGTTGGCACAATGATTGAATGCCTTCCCTTGAAGAGGGATGATGCTTTTTGCCTTTCTTCTCTCCAAGGCGTAGGCTCTACGAGCCGGAGGCTGGAAAGGCAAAAATATCTTCTTTATCCTGTAATCCTGTCTAAATATTAATGCTCTTATTAGTAAATTAAAAAATTACCAATAAATCTAATATACCTTAAACCGAGGGTTTTCCAGCTCCGGGTCAACAAGGAGGTCACCATGGGTTTTGCAAGAAGTTTCCGCAGGCAGATGAAAAGAAATCAAAAAGTTTCCCGAAAAAGGCGCAAATTATTCATAGAACCCCTGGAGCCGCGGTTGCTCTTGTCGGCGGACAACATCGTCGGGGGTATCGCTGCAAGTCTCACCAACGGACTGACCGCGGTCGGTACGGAATTTGGTGACCTCATCAAAGATGATCCCATATTCGATAAATACGTTCCCGGCATCGTTGAAACGCTGGAACTGGGCGACAATGTCTACCAGGTCAGCCCGACCCTGGAAGAAGCCATGGATATCAGCGTCGATGTTTATGCCCCGAGTGACCCGGCTGGAACTACCGGTACAATCCAAGAACGATTCCAAGATATCGGAAATCTGACGTTCATTTTTTATGGTGACCTGTATAAAGACGAAATAGCATTGCGAACCATGGATCTTGACGGCGACGATAAGGTCACTGTGGATGAGGCGTTCAAGGTCATGGTCGCAGGTCAGCTGCAAAGTTATCTGGACACTGCCACCATAGTGGATATGAACAGTTCCGGAGGGCTGCCTGATGCCATCGATGTTGCCCTCCAGGTGGAAGCTTTTCTTGACGGCCCTTCTACATTCGGCATTCCCGCTTTTCTGAACGACCGCCTCGACCTCACCGTTAACAGCGTATCCAGCAGCTATAAGAACGATACGCTGACATGGACCATGGACTTTGCCCTGAGCCTGATCGAGAACAACACCTTTGATCTCGGCTACGAGGCCGAGAACCTCGGCATCGCACTTGATCCGGGAACGCCGCCCAACCCGAATTCAAGCCCGTACTCACTCCCTGTATCCCGAACCATTGACTTCGACTCCCTCAGCTTTGGCGTGAGGAACGTAAGCGGGGGCGTGGTCAATAACGATTTCTTTTTTGCCGCACCTGATCTGGCATCAGACCCGGATGACGGTGTTCGAATCGGCGTCAATGTGGGCACGACAGTCACACCGTATAATACAGGTCTTGTCGGTGTTGACGTCAACGTGGGCTTCCTCGGAGCGGAAATCATCAGCTCAATCAGCCCAACGGACGATGGCGTCGTTCTGGATATGAACGCAACCGGCGGTGCTGTCGATCCCAGCAATCCATCGGCTTTAGGGTTCGCCGAGAGTCAGCTTGGAACACTGAACACCGGTGCCATCGAAGCGGACAACACCGTAGATCTGGCTAAGCTGGTCGACACGCCCATCGAATTTACGCTTAAGCTTGGCACTGACGCCCAGGGCGTTGAGCATATTGTAACACTGCCTCAAGGCTCTTATGCCGATGCAGCCGCTGTTGTGGCATCTTTGAATACCGCACTCACCACTGCCGGCTTCAGCGGGATTGTCACTGCTTCGGACGGGGACACCGATTCGAAGATAGAGTTCACCGTTGTCGCGACAGATCCGACCCCCCTCGGATTCAGCCTGGAAACTGAGTCACAGATCACGATTTCCGGCGACCCGTCAACATTGGTGGGCAAGACAGCGGCACAGCTTTCGGCCAGTCCGGATGCAAATTTCCTTCTTGTTGTAACCGATGACACGACAGGTGTCTCCGTGGCCCGTCTGGTATCGGTTAATATTACGACGTTCTCCGGTCCCGGCGGCGACGGTTCCACTGGCTCCGACGACGATGAGACCTATCTGACGGATGTGGAATGGGACCTGCAAACTGCGGTGAATACAGCGTTTTCCGGCACGGGTATTACCATTGCCGTCGGAACAGATGGCTCGGAACTTACACTGGAAAGCACGGATCATCGTGTCGAAATAACCAGACGTTTCACCATTGAAACACTGGAACAGATCACATTGTCCGAAATTCAAGGGACATCCCAGGTGTTTGAGGTTGCCCCTGATTCCAGTGCAGCCTTTGATGTCAACCTCACGCTTAAAGCGCTGGACGGACTCAAAGACGAGCTTGATGCACCGTACAAACCGGTAGGTACCATCAAGGTTCACATCGACCCGTTTTCCGGCACTGACGTGAAGAAAATTGTCATCGACAAGGATCCGCCCACCAACACTGAAATTGTCAGTACAAGCTATCAATTGACCGATTCGGCAACAGTCCCAGTCCCACTGATAGGAGGCTTGTCAGACCTGCAGCCCATGCTCGACTTCAATGTTATTGCCGTATCAGATATCCTGGGTATCTTTACCCAGATCGGCAACTGGTTCGATCGTGTCACTGCCAGTGACCTGCTGTTGGGTTTTGATATCCCCTTTGCCGACACAACACTCGGCAGCCTCTTGAATCTTAAAGATCTGATCACCGATACGTTTCTTATTGATGACAGAGATGACGGGCCGACAAAGTCCGGTCCGGTATCGGAAGTGGACATTCCCAAGCTGCTTGAATGGATCGGCGATGCCGGCGAGGAGCAGCTGCGCGCATTGTTCGGCAATGCCCAGCAGCTTGAAACGAGGTTAAACTTTTTGCTTCCTTTGGAGATTGATGCAACTGTCTTCCGTGATACCCCAAACGACCCTCAGAATCTGACATACGATTTGTCAATCGCCGGTGTCACCCTGGACGTTGATCCGCAGACCGCCGGTGAGCAGCCGCTCACTGTGCCCCTGGATTTTGAGATCGATCTGGGGTCTGTGGCAAATTTTGAAACAAGTGGCCAATTGGCGGTTACAGCAACGGGCGACATCGGCTTTACCCTGGGCATCATCCTGGGCAATGCCGTGGATGTGCTGGACAATTCGACACCTGTCCCGTCGCTGAACAGCGACAATGGCGTCACCCTTAACACGAATCTCGCCCTCACTTCTCTGGGTGTGATAGACCCTTTGGTCGGACGCCTCAGCGCGGATGCTGTCTTTGTTGTCACCACCTTTGACGGTACGACAGCGACGCCTTACACGGTTACGCTGACCAAAGCTGCCACCGATAACAACCTGTCGCTGAATGACACCGGGGCTTCGGATTCCACCACGCGTCTGCTCGATGATCTGAATGCCGCATTGGCGGCCGCCGGCCTGGGCAGTATAATAGTGGCTGAAACCGACCCCATGCAGGGTGACACCATGAACGCGCACATTGTTTTGCGGGCAACCAACTCGGACATAGAACGATTCCAGGTTGAGACCGCTACCAACAACACGGCGTACACCGAACTTGGCCTTCAGACCCAGAGCGCCTCGACCGTTTACCTGGTCGCGCCCGTTCCGGTGCCCGACGCCAGCCCTATCGGTGATGTCTCCCTGACCTTTGCAATAGAACGTACCGGTGGCCCCACATCAGAAACTATTACCCTGACAACAGCCGCCACAGGCAACAATGTCGCGTTGCAGAGCCTGATCGAAGACCTGAATGCGGTGCTGCCAACAGGTATCGTGGCCAGCCAGAGCGGCGGCCACCTGGTGCTGAGCGCCATTGACAGCGATATCACGGCTTTTACAGTCAATGATGCCAGTGAATTGGGCCTGATTTTACTAGAAGCCAATAAGGAATTGATAGATTTCGGTGTCACCACACTGCCGCCAGATCTGGTGGCCGGTGTACAATTGCAGGGCGGCGCACCACCCAAAGATCCTTTTGGCCGTCTGGATGTTGATGTTACGTTCACAATCAATGGACAAAACATCAGCATATCCAAGGTCACTGCTGCTGACAACACTTCCATCGACGACCTCATCCGGGATTTAAATACAGCCATTGAGGGCACAAGCCTTAAGGGTATGGTTGCAGCCATAAACGATAACTACCGTATCGCTCTGCGCGCCATAGACAAAAGCGTGGACAACATCACAGTGGCGGGGTTAGATGCCGGTGAAGGCGCGGCCCTTGGTATGGCTGGCGACAGCAGCGCTGCCGGGCTCACCTTGAGAAGCACCAAAAACGCACCTGTGTCCTATGGCGTGTCCGAGACAACTCCATTTACAGTCAAGATTAACGGCACTGACTACAGTGCAACACTGATCCGTGACAACACCATCACGAATCGTTCCTTGTATGATCTTGCAGGTTCCCTGAACAGCGCCATCAATTCCGCACTTGGCGGTGCGGGTAAAAATCCGTTGATCGTCACGGTGCAGGGTGGGCAGATCGTAATCGGATTAAAGACAGGCATTGGCAGCAATCTGATCGGCGACCCTTCGATCACGACGGCTAGCGGCGGCGTTGCACCGAGTGAGGTCATAAGTTTCAGTGTCTTTTCCGGTAATCCAAGCTTCATCAACGAGCTGAAGCTGGCAAGCGCCACAGGGGAAACAAACGCGAACCTTGCCGATACAACGGATTTCATCATTTTTTTCCGAGACGGCACAATCAAGGAAATCTATCTTGATGATCTTGATACTGACACGGATCAGAAGATCGACAGCACACTTGGTGAATTGATCTTTTTGATCGAAACCCAGGCCGGCGCTGCCAATCTGGAAATCGGATTCGGATCTGACGGAACCAGCCTGAAACTGACAGATAAGACCAGCGGCACAAACGAATTCAAGGTTGTCGCAGTGAACGGTTCTCCTGCGGCGGTCCAGCTGGGGATCATGGGCTCGGACACTGCAAATATCAATGTCAATGAATTACCGGCGGATGCTGCCGGCACGGCCGACGGTGTAATCGACGGTGGCAGGATTGCCACCATCGACCTGGTGGACCGAGTGTACCTGGAAAATGTAAGCGCATCTGCGGGATTGACGATCAGTACCCTTGGTGTGGCCAGTGCGGAAGCTTCCTTTGGTTTTGCCGGTATCAAGGTCGAGAGCGGTGATGGCCAGACCCTGTTTACTGCATCGGCGAACCTCCCCCTCTTTGACAGCCTGGAGACCCTGGGTGAGCTGTTTGACGCCTTAATCGACGAAACAGGATCTTCCCTGGCAACATTGATCGGCGACCCCACACTGACGCTCAGCAGCGATTTTGATCTCAATGTCAGTATTCTGCCCGGCTTTGATGTGACAGGGTTTACGCCACCGACCATCCCGACGGTCACGTTCATGACAGACACCGTCGAGATTGATCTTGCCGACATCAATGCCGTGCTGCCGGAAGGCCAGCTCTTCCCGGACCTTGGCATCAATATTCAGACAAATAATTTCGGTGACCTGTTGAATTTTGAGTCTATCAAGTTTGACAATGTCCTGGATGCAGTGGAAGCCATTGCCGGTTTTTTGAACCAGTTTGAAGCGCTTGGTTTTCTGGGAGACGAAATCCCGGTGCTCGGGCTGAGCGTCAACGATCTGCTCGACATTGCGGATCAGTTCCAGCAGGCTGTCGACGATTTCAGGGACAATCCAGCAGGCGGTATCCAGAAACTGGCCCAGAAGATCCGTGAAGCCTTTGGTCTGCCCGAATTCGCAAGCAACACCGAGGCTGAGAACTTTCTGGAGAACTTCGGCATTGAGCCGGGAACCCTGACGACCGGTTACCAGCTGATCCAGTTCTCGCTGGTGGGTACGGCCAAAGACATCCTGAAGCTTGATCTGCGTCTGCCGGTGGCTTTCAGCAAAGGGTTGAATGTCGATCTTGATCTGGGTGATGCCCTTGGCACAGGTGATTTTATTGACATCCAGGGGGGCGCGGGAATGGCGGCTTCCGGATACCTGGATGCACAACTGTCCTTTGGGATCGACCTTAACAACCCGACCAATCTGTTGATTTATGACGATACCACCGGTGTTTTCGGGGGTCTGAATGCAGGCGCCAGCAACCTGCAGTTTAACGCTGCGATTGGCCCGCTGGGTGCATTCATCAAGGACGCTCTGGTTGACGTGGCCATAGCATTTGATGTCACGGGCGATGACAGCGACGGCAGCCCAGAGTCTTTAACCGATTTTCTCGGCCAGCTTGAGGCCACATTGACGGGCGATGCTGAAGCGACATTGCCGGTATTTTTTCCAACCGATTCCGAATACCTCGGTGATATCAGCTTTACTGCCAATTTGGACCTCGACTTAAACGGTGATCTACAGTTTACGCCGAATTTGGTTTTGCCGAACTTCTCAGAAATCGATCTGTTGTCCATCGATCCCTTCGGCAGTATCCCGCTGATGTTGGATTCACTGGATTTTTTCCTGCAGGGCCTGCAGGATATCCTGGACGGGGAGGTCTTTGGTATTGAACTTCCCCTGATTGGCGATCAGCTCCAGGGTGGTGTCGACTTTATTGAGAGCCTGCGCAATGACGTGATGACCCCCATCCGGAAATATGCAGAGCAGGCGCCCGAACTTGGAAAGGAAATTGTCCAGAAACTGCTGTTCTCGCTTCTCGGACCAGGCAGCGATGGTGTTACGATTGATGGCCAGTCCCTGAGTGGTTTTCTTGGACTCACGGGGGAGTTCCCTGGTTTGAATATGCTCAAGGACTTTAGTAACAATTCCATTATTGACTTGAACGACCTGCCCTTCGAAGATGACGGCACCGGTGCCCTCTGGGAATTCCAACTGGGTGGTACCGCACCGATTTCCATTGACCTTGCCTTTGATCTGGGTATCCCAGCTCTGGCCCTTGAGTCTGACGCAGCCCTCGACATCAGCCTGACATGGGGCCTTGCTCTGGGTCTCGGCATTAACACCACAGACGGCGCCTACATTCTCATCGGCGACCATGGCGGGACCTTTGGGGATGAAGAGTTGCAATTGTCACTCGACATTGATGTCCGGGACGGCTCATCCATCACCGGTTCATTGGGCTTCCTGCAACTCGAGATTGCGGAAAGCCTTTATGAGGATCCACTGGTTAATGACTTGGAACATGAAAGTAGAGGCACCTACCTGCACGGCGAGTTCTCGGTGGATCTGGTGAACAGTGCGAATCTTTCAGATACGAAGCTGTCGTTCTCCGAACTTGGCAGCATTGATGCGATTATCAACCTTGAGGCAGACGCAGAGGTCAACCTTGAGATCACGGGCCGATTTAACCCTGATCTGCTGCCGGAGACCATCTCAGCCCTGCTGCCGGAAATCAGCGGCCGCTTCGTGCTCGACTGGGAGACCGGGAATATTGTTTCCGACAACTTTGACTTTGCCGACAGCCTTAAATTCATTGGTTTCCGAGATGTCCAGGCTGACATGGGCTCGTTTATCAACGATCTCATAAAGCCCTTTGTCGAGAAGATCTCCGAAGTTACCGACCCGCTGCAACCGATCATTGATGTGGTTACGGCTCCTATCCCGGTCATCAGCGACCTTGCGGGCCAGCCGATTACCTTGGTCGACATTGCCGGCATGACCGGTTATGTCGAACCGGCGTTGATCTATGCAGTGGCTGACATTATCAGCCTGGTCAACGAGATCGGCAGTAGCGATTTCGGTGCCTTTGGTCTGCCTTTGGGCGACTTTGTCCTTCTGGACAGTGAGAGCACCGACACCGACTACCTGTCGGGAAGCCAATTGCTTACAGCAGGGTATACACTTGCGTCCGACACCACATTTGACGGCGAGAATCTTGCCGGTTTCCTGGGTGCTACACTCGGCGCGCTGGAGGATTTCGACATCCTGTTGGGCGACGGTAGCGGTGACACTGACACCCAGGGCTTTGTTTCCGGACTGCAGAGTGGCAGCGAAGGCGGCTCCGGGTTTGATTTTCCGGTATTTGATGATCCGTCACTTCTCTTCGGTCTTTTGCTGGGCAAGGATATCCCGCTGGTCACCTACGATCTGGCACCGTTTAAGATGGAGTTCACCTATGTTCAGAAATTTCCGATCTGGGATGCATTGTTTGTCCGCATCGGCGGCAGTGTGGGGCTTTCCATTGACCTGGCTTTTGGCTATGATACCGCCGGTGTGCGGGAATTTGCAGAAGGCGGATTCAGCAACCCGCTGGATCTTTTGGCCGGTTTGTACGTTAGCGACACCAACCAGCCAACCGGGGAAGGTGTGGATGTGCCCGAACTGATCCTGAAGGGGGAGTTATTCGCCGGTGCAGAACTGAATCTTGGCATTGCGAGCGCTGGTGCAGAGGGTGTGATAGGTCTGGTCACGAACTTTGACCTGTATGATCCCGATAGTGACGGCAGGGTACGCATTGACGAGCTGCTTGGTAATTTCCTGTACGAGTGGAACTATGGCACCCCTGCGCTGGCACCCATTGCGATCTTTGATGTTTACGGCGAGGTCTACGCTCAGTTGCGTGCATTTGTTGAAGCGATGTTTTTCAAGATCGAGTTTGAAATCACACCAAAGATTACACTGATCGAGTTTGAGATCCAGTTTGAGCGGCAGCCGTTCCTGGCCACCGAACGCGGTGACGGCTCACTGCTGCTTAACATCGGCCCGAATGCTGCACAGCGCCTGAACGATGATACACGTGATATTGCCGAGACAATTAAGGTCAAGAGCATCAGCGACAGCGAAGTGCTGGTTTGGGGAATGGGCATCAACGAGAGTGATGCCCAGAAATATCAGGTCGACAAGGACAAAGGTATCTTTGGCTATGGCGGGGCTGATAATGACATAATAGACCTCTCCGGTGTCACGCACGGCATCGTTTACACAGTGGAAGGCGGAACCGGTGATGATACAATCAAGGGCACGGCCGGCGGGGGCGAACTGAAGGGTGATCTGGGCAATGATACATTGACCGGCGGTGCGGGTGTGGACCTCATCATCGGCGGTACGGGCAACGACACCATTGATGGAAAGGGAAGTGCAGACATCATCTTTGGGGACAATGGTACGGTGTCGGCCATCACCGGCGGCAGTCGCTACCGCAGTTTTGTCGGAGAAAAAGACGGAGATGACAAGATCAAAGGAGATGAAGGTAACGACATCATCTTTGGCGGCGGCGGATTTGACTGGATTGAGGGTGGGGCCGGAAACGACATCGTGCTGGGAGACGGCGGCAACTTCGACACAAGTGGTGCAATCCTTGTGCGTAATGCCGCGGGCCGCTATGATGTCAACGCACGCGGAACGGGTACGAAAGACACCATTTTTGGCAACGCAGGACTTGATGCACTCTTTGGCGGTGCAGGCAATGACCTGATAGACGGCGGCGCCGACATCGATGAGATTGATGCGGGTGACGGTTTCGACGTCGTTTATGGCGGCAGCGGGGCTGACACAATTTTCGGCGGCAACAACGACGACATCATCTTTGGATTCCGTGATCCCCAGGGCGCCACATTTGATCAGGCGGGTGATACACCTGATACGGATCCTGACGGCATAGATAAAATTTATGGAGAAGAGGGCAACGATTTCATTCGCGGCCAGGATGCCGATGATGAACTCTATGGCGGCCGCGGAGCTGACATCATGTTCGGTGATGCTGACAATGATAAAATGTTTGGGGAGGCCGGTGGTGACATCATGTTCGGCGGAGCCGACAATGATGAGATAGACGGGGCAGCCGGAGCCGATATTGTGTTTGGCGATGACGGTTTGGTGGCCTATGTTGATTTTGATCCTGGTAAGATTGATTTCAATTTTACAGGTTCGCGTATCCGTTTTTTGGGTGGTGATCAGCTGATAGGCGACAGCGATGAATCGCTGATCGCCGGTTATTCGGCCGACTCGATTCCCACGTCCAGAGACCTGATCGTCACAATTCCGCTTGCAAGCGACGGTTCGGACACGGTCATTGGTGGTGATGGCAAGGATATAATTTTCGGAGGAGGCGGATTACTTGACACATTGTTCGGCGACTTTGATCCGGTGGCAGGTTTCACCGGTCCACGCCCGAACGGACAGGACATCATGATCGGTGACGGCGGCCGAGTCGAACTCTACGGCCGTCGCAACGCACGTGCGGCCGCAGAATCGAACAGCCTGGACGGCATTGATCATGTCACCGGCAATGACGGCGGGGATTACATATTCGGCGGCGGGGAAGAAGACATCATCTATGGTTTCCAGCAGGCGACCGGCACAGTACCGCTGGAAGGCGTTTTTGACAACGATGTGATCCTTGGCGACAATGGAGAGATTCTCTTTGATACAAGCGACTCGAAGAACCGTATTGAACAGGTTCGGACAACAGTGGTAACAGGCGACTCAGGAATGTCCGACGTTATCGACGGTGACTTCGATAACGACATTGTCTTTGGCGGCCTGAACAGCAGCAGTGACGTGATCACCGGAGACGTTGGTGATGATATCCTGCTGGGTGACAACGGTGAAGTTATTTTTGATGAGGATGGTGATCTTGATACCCTCGACCGCGTTGAGTCGTACCGTGATGCGCTTGGCGGTAACGACATAATCAGCGGTAATGACGGTAACGACATCCTGATTGGTGGTACTGCTGATGACTTGATGTCCGGTGACAATGGCGAGGACATCCTGCTCGGTGATAACGCGCGTATCGAGTTGGCCGGCCCTGCCGGCCGGCTGCTGGTACAGGTGGCGGCAATGCCGGCACCGACTGCCATCGACCTGATCACCACCACCGATGCTGTTGATTTATCACACCCGACAGCCGCCTCAGCAGAAGCCGCAGGCGGTGCAGATACCATGTCCGGCAATGCCGGCAACGACATCCTGTTCGGCGGGGTTAACAACGGCGGCATTGACACGATGTATGGCGATGCGGCTGTGGTGAATAACGCAGCTGACGGCAACGATATCCTGGCCGGCGACAACGGCCTGCTCGACTTTACGTACGGGTCGGATACCGAGCGCATGACCCTTGATCTTATTCGTACGACACGTGACGGGCTGGGCGGTACGGACATCATCTCCGGTAATAAGGGTTCGGATATTGCCATTGGCGGTACGGGTGACGATACGATTTACGGGGATAATGCATTGGCCCAGGGCGGCGACACAGACCTTGGGGACATCCTTCTTGGCGACAACGCTGACATATTCACAAAAGGTGCCTTTGATGGGCCGGCGCTTCTCAAGGCGCTGGGAACCGGTGTGTCACTGATTACGACAACCGATACAGAAGAGTCAACCGGCGGTGTTGACACGATTTCCGGGAATGTTGCTGCAGACGTCATCGTGGGAGGTGTTGCCGGAGATATATTGTATGGTGATGCATCCAGTCCGGCCAATTCGCTGGATGGTGATGATGTGCTCTTAGGTGACAACGGGGAACTCGACTTTGCAGATGACCTGGAAATCGATTTGACGCCGGCGGGAAGTTTCGATCTCAACACCCTGGACCGGATCGAATCATTTACAGACGGCCTGGGTGCCGTGGACATGATTTCCGGTAATGCCGGTGCAGATACGGCCATGGGCGGAACAGATGGTGATACAATCTTTGGTGATAACGCTGCAGCTTCCGGTGAAAGCTTTGACAAAAACGACATGCTGCTGGGTGACAACGGCATCGTTCTATTGGTCGATCCGGCAAAGGACACAACGGTTTTGTCAACAACCGACCGCATACTGATCCTGGGCGGTGCAGTGGCCTCGGTGCGCAGTACCGACGAGCCTGACAGTGGGCCGAATCAGGCAGTTTCAAGCGATACCGGCGGCATGGATACGATCTCCGGTAACGCCGGTGGTGATATCATCCTCGGCGGTGTACTGGGCGACACTCTGTATGGCGACAGGAGCAATGTCACTGTTGAGACCAATGATTTGGATGGCAGGGACATCCAGCTGGGTGACAATGGTCAACTCGAATGGCTGTCTCAAGGGCGGCTTGGTGAAATCACCGGAGTTGAAGTTAGTGCCCAGAATTCTGATCTATCCGGCGGCTTTTCAACTCGTGACATCGATCTTGATACACTGGATCTCATCACCACTGAGCAGCCGACCAATGGAGGCCGTGATACGATTTACGGCGATAATGCCCGTGATGTGATTTTTGGCGGAACCGATGCAGACACACTGTACGGAGACACCGGCAGTGAGACTGACGGCAGACAGAGTGCCAACGGCAATGACCTGATGTTCGGTGACCACGGCCGGCTTTATCCTCAATTCAGTCGGTATCTGGTCGACAGCACGCTGCTGTCATCCAACGACATTTACGCCCGCAATTTCTTTGCTATTGATATCGGTGATACCACGTCTGATCCACAAACCACATTCAGCGGTGAGGGTGACCGGATGTGGGGCGAGGAAGGCGATGACATTATGCTCGGTCAACAGGGCGACGACCGCATGTGGGGCGGCTCTGATGATGATGACATGACCGGCGGGCATAATGTCTCCGGCGGTTTTGATGAGCTGTCGGCTCCTGCGATTGACGCGAGCCTCGCTGCTACGGGAATTCCTGATCCTGCGATTGATGACGTTAACGACCTGATGGATGGTGGTTCAGGCGACGACGCCATGGCCGGTGACAATGCCATTATCTGGCGGCGCGGTGATGATCTCAGCCCGCGGTTCCGTGAGCTGACCGAAGTCGCCATCTACACGACCGATGTCGATACGATTAAAGCAAACATCGGAGCTAACTGGGAAAGTGATCCGGCAGATGCCATAGGACGCGACATAGAACTGGTCGATCATTCAGACGGAGTGCAGGCTGATCCGCAGGGCCGATTCGGTGCCGATGTGATGGCCGGCGGCGCGGATTCAGATGTGATGTTCGGTGAGCTTGCCAGCGATCTGATGCAGGGCGACGGGGCTATCGAGTCGGCTCAGGTTGTCGATCCATTATTTATAACCCACCCCATAGGTGTGACTGATGGCGGAATCCAGGACACTGGAGAGACCCTCTACTTCAACATCCCGGAAGCACTTACCGACGCTGACGACTACATGGAAGGCAACGGCGGCTCCGATCTTATGTACGGCGGTCTGGGCCAGGACGATATGATCGGTGGCAGCTCAGCGTTGTTTGGTCTCATTAATGAGGATATGCGTCCTGACAGTTCCGACTATATCTTTGGCGGTGCAGGTGTCGCAATCGGCCGTAATGACATTGGAGCAACGACTTTTGATTTGGCAAGTGAAGACCCTGTGACTCATCTCATTACCACGGATCCTGATGGGTATGCCCGTGACGCTGATTTTATCATGGGCGACAACGCCAACGTCTATCGCCTGGTGGATGATCAGGATGCATTTCTCAACTTTAACTACGATGACATATACGGGTTGCAGATCATTCCTCGGGCCATGGAACAGCTTGATTACACTCTGGGCGGCGCGGATTATGAAGGCGGCTCCTATATTAATGGCGCGGCGGATCTTGATGGGTCTATCGGTCCATTACCTGCCGACAACGGCGCGGCCGACCTGATCCACGGCGAGTCCGGCGACGACATCATCTTCGGCATGACCGGCAGTGACCTCATCTTCGGTGAAGGTCAGGATGACAGCATCGTGGGCGGTTACGGCCACGACTGGATTTCCGGCGGCACAGGCCAGGACGGGGTGCTTGGAGATGACGGGCTGATCTACACCAGCCGCAACAGTCTCATCGGTGAGCCGCTGTATGGCATCGACGGGCTTCTGGATCGTGATCCGAGACCCAAGTACGCCGACGGCAATGTTCTTGACGAGGTGATCAAGACTCCAGGCGAGATCCAGTTTGCGGTGATCAACCGGTCGGGTGAGCTGAAGAAGACGGTGGATTTAGTGCCCTTCAGTTTTGATCCGGACTGGAATGCCATGGACGATGAGTTCCCGGACAACCAGGATGCTTTCCCATATGCCGACGACATCATTTTCGGCGGCCTGGGCAGCGACTGGCTGCACGGCGGCTCCGGTGATGATGCTATTTCCGGTGCCGAAGCGCTGGAGAATGCCTACGTACCGACTTATGATGAGAATACCGGAGAACCGGATGGTGTCCTCGATCTCGGTTATGATGCTGTTGCGCTGCCAAGCCCGGTCAACCCGGGCAATGTGCTCGCCTTCAATTCGGTGGATGTTGACGGCAGACATCTGAATAACCGCTTCCGGGCCGGGGAATTCGCACTTTACGATGAGTACGATCCGCTGCGCAAGATCCAGCTCAATGATCAGGGCGAACTGTGGAAACCGGAAGACGGAGGTACGCCAAAAGAGTTTCTGCTTAATTTCGACGAGACTGAAGGCGTCGTCCGGCCAGAAGGGGATACCAATCCGACTAAACCAAGCCAGAATATTCATTATGACGCAGTCAACGACGACGGCAAGGACGCCATCTTCGGCGATCTGGGCAATGACTGGCTCGTGGGCGGCACCGGCCGCGACGACATGTACGGCGGCTGGGGTAACGATTTCATCAACGCCGACGATGACCAGACAACACTGGGCGACGCACCCAAGAAAGGTGATCCGGAAGTCGTAGGTGCAAACGATCTGCCGGACACGCACCCGTATTATGAAGACCGCGCATACGGCGGTGCAGGCCGTGACATCCTGATTGCCAACACCGGTGGCGACCGGCTGATCGACTGGGTGGGTGAATACAACTCCTACCTGGTACCGTATGCACCGTTTGGCATGGCCACGGTGAGTCGAACGCTTCAGCCGTTCCTGCCCGAGTTCCTGTATGCGTTGTCAGCAGGCGACGGTGCGGACCCGACGCGATCTGACGACACGGGCGCTAACCCGTTGCGCAACGGCGAGCCGGATGCCGAGATGGGCCTTGTATTACAAAAAGACTTTGCCTGGCAGGATCAGACAGGTCCTCCGGCGGATCCCCAGGCCGGCAACATCCCGGGCGGCAAAAGAGATGTGCTGCGCTCGGCTGACTTTAATGACGGATCCACCGGGGCCATGTTCGCAGACAGCGGGCTCTGGAGGGTGGAAAACGGTGTTCTTAAAGTTTCTGCGGAGTCGCTTGGGGCTGATGCCGTCAGTGTGTTCAATGTAAATGAATACCTGCCGAACTATTTTGAGATTCTGGCAGCGATTGCAACCGACAAACCCACCGGGGGTGTGAAGGCCAACGCTTATATCATCTTTGATTATTACAGTCCTATTGACTTCAAGTTTGCGGGACTGAATGCCTCCTCAAACAAAATGGAAATGGGTCATCGGGATGAAACCGGATGGCACGTTGATGTCCAGACATCGACTCAGATCAAATCGAATACATTCTACAACCTGCTGGTGGCGGTGAACGGCACCACCGTAACCATGCGGTTAGACGGGACGGAGCTGTTCAACTATACCTTTGAACCCCGTGTGATCGACGGCTGGGTTTACGGTCTGAACAGCGGCATGGTTGGTTTTGGTTCCTATAACTCCAAGGGTCTTTTCGACAACATTGTGGTCCAGAAACTTCCGCCGGTAACCACCTTTGAAACAACGGAGGATTTTTCCGACGCTGCGGTTGATTTGATTTTTGTACCCACAGCCGGACAGTGGCAGATTGTCGGGGATCGCTATGAGGGGATGGCGTTTGATAATGAAAAGGCCGTCAGCCTCGTTGATCTGGGGCTGACGAATGGGATGAAGATCGCATCCATTCTGGAGTTTGAAGCCACCCTCAATACCCAGACGACCGGCGGAGTTGTATTTGACTACTACGGTCCGGATGATTTTAAATTTGCATCCATTTCTGCGGAAAACAACCAAGTGGTCGTCGGACATTTCACATCGGGAGGCGGATGGTCCTATGATTCCGTATTTGATACCGACATCGAGGCTGGCACGGACTATGAGCTGGCCCTTTCTTTGAAAGGAACGACGGTCAGTGTTTCTGTAAAAGCGGCCGGCGCACAAGACTTCCAGGCCATGGTAAGTCATGTTTTTAACGCTGTGGTGGTAGATGGCGGTTTTGGACTGCTCACCAAAGACGGAAGCAGTTCTTTCGATGCCGTGACGGTCAAGACCGACGATTCCGGGGCGGGTCTGCCATCGATGCCGTTTGTGTCGATATCGGATGCCGCAGTGAACGAGGGCGACAGCGGTTTAGTGTCGGCAAACGTGACCTTCACGCTGTCCGAAATGCTGGATGAAGCGGTCACTGTTGAATACTATACTGCCGATGGGTCGGCCATTGCCGGTGACGACTTTCAGGCCGCAACCGGCACGGTGATCTTCAATCAGGGTGAAACCAGTGTTCAGGTTCCGTTTTACGTCGTCGGTGATCTGCTGCCCGAAATCGATGAAACGTTCAGCGTCCATCTGTCCAATCCGCTTGGGGCTCAAATTATTGACGATACCGGCGTGGTCACCATCCTCAACGATGAAGTCCTTCCCGTCGTAAGCGTATCCGCGTCCGATAACAACGCTTCTGAGGCCGGCCCGGATACGGGTACTTTTGAAATAAGCCGCGACCTAGCAGATAACGACCTCATCGTTGCATTGGGCTGGTCGGGCGCTGCAGCAATCAACGAAGACTTTTCCATTACTTCCGATGGCGGTGCATGGGATTCGGTTGCCAGCACCCTGACCCTGTCTGACGGTGTGGATTCGGCAATATTGACCATCACTCCAGTGGACGATACTGTCGTGGAAGGTATTGAGGACATCATTCTCACCCTACTGCCGGGTTCCGATTACGAAGTTGGAGATCCGTCAAATGCCCTGGTCAACATTGCCGATAACGACATAGCTTTGCCGTCTATTTCCATATCGGACGCAACATTGTCCGAAGGCGACAGCGGATCGGTCTCGGCTACACTTACGTTTACCCTGTCCGAAGCATCACTCAACTCCGTAAGCGTCGCCTACGCGACCGCCGACGGGACGGCCTTTGCCGCAGAAGACTATCAAGCGGCAACAGGCACGGTGACCTTCGATCCGGGGCAAACCAGTGTTCAGGTCCCATTCAATGTTTTGGGTGATCAACTGGACGAGGCGGATGAGACGTTCAGTGTTCAGTTGTCCAATCCTGTCGGCGCTCAGATCGATGACGGCACGGGTGTGGTCACCATTCTCAACGATGATGCTGCTACTTTCCCGAGCCTGTCCATATCGGATGCTGAAGTTGTTGAAGGTGACAAGAGTTCCCGCAAGGTGAACCTGACGATCACCCTTTCCGAACCCTTAACAGAGGCGGTGACCGTCACCGTGAGCACTCAAAACGGAACGGCCTGGTGGGGAGAAGACTATCGTGAAAAAGTTGGCACGGTCTACTTTGATCCCGGAGAGACAAGCCAGCAGTTCTTCGTAAGGGTTTATGGAGACAAGGTCATCGAGGATAACGAAACGTTTACGGTGGTATTGTCCGATCCGACGGGGGCGGTAATTGATGACGGTGTTGGTGTAGTGACGATCATCGACGACGACGCCAAGCTGCTCGCTGCCACAACCTCGACCGAGCCGGAAGGAAGCAACGCCATCCTTACCGAAGACCAGCTTGTGCCTATTGTGGATGAGGCGATTCTTCGGTTGACCGAAGCCTATGCCCTGGATCAGAGTGAGACGGCATTGCTGGAAAGTGTGGCGTTTGAGATCGGAGACCTGAACGGTCTTGTTCTGGGTGAGACCACCGGCACAACGGTGCTGATCGATGACGATGCGGCCGGGTTCGGCTGGTTTATCGATTTGACGCCGTATGACGATTCCGAGTTTAACCGACACGGAAGCACCAGTGAACTCGAAGCCAAGCCTTCGAGCGAGGCATACGGCGATATGGATCTTTTGACCGTGGTTATGCACGAGCTGGGCCATGTGCTGGGTATCGACCACACGGCCCAGGAAGGTTTGATGGATGCAACCCTGGATACCGGCGCTCGCTACCTTGCGGACGGGGCCGATATTACTCCCCTGGCTTTGGATGAAAAAGTAATTGACTCTGACCATCGAAAAGGGGATAATTCAGTTTCTCTGGTAAGGATGGATGTAGCGGAGCAACCCGAAGGTTTTAAAACATCCAACGGCTCGGAGAATAGGTCATGGGTTTCTTCCTGGCTGCTCAATGGTTCGGAGGACGATGCCGTCGATCCGAACAGCCATATTCAGTTGGTGATAACCAACAACAAAAATAAGTAGAATTATTTTATTGGACACCGACCCGCCTGCCATGTGAGGCACAAGCGGGCAGGTGAACACAGATTTTAAAGATTCTTAAATTAAAAGATAATATTATCTGTGCCTGCCCTGTTAAATTGCGACAGCACATATTTAACCGGGGTAATCTGCGAAAATCTGCGTACTATTAATATCAAGGAGGTTTTATGACAACTGATCAGAAAGATGAAGGCACTGGAACAGCCGGGGGAACCGCTCAGGCAGGCACTCAACCGAAAATTGTATGGGATGACTCGAACATGCGAAGTGTGTATGCGAATGTGTCCAACGTCGCGGGTGGGCGCGAGGAGATCGTCCTTTTGTTTGGAATGAATCAGGCATGGCATCCCGGCCAGAAGGAGATTAATGTTAAGCTCTCGGATCGGATCGTTTTGAGTCCGTTTGCGGCCAAACGGCTGGCCGTTTTGCTCAACAATGTTCTGGAAAATTATGAGTCACAATATGGCAAGCTGGAAGTTCAAGTTCCTAGACCGCCAACATCTACTGTTCAGTAAAACAATTTTTATAAGATCTGACACTCAAATTGAAGGCAAGGCCGAATGGTCTTGCCTTTTATATATACAGCGTCATTACTTTCTGAGCATTTGTATTTTCGTTGAAACAAGCACCTTGTGTACTTCCTGCCAGACAGGATCTGCAAGATGGATCGTCATAAGAATTTGTGGGTTGGTTTAATTGTAATTTATATATTGGACAGGATTAACAGGATTGATTGGATTTATTGCTTTCTCGGTTTCCACCTGCACGCTATCGCGAGCTCAAGCGAGGCGGGCGGGGACGAAACCGAGAAATAGCCATCCCGCTTTCAGCGGGAAAAGAAAGCCAAAGAGGTCGATGGTATTGTTGCTGAACGTTCATGTCGCTTCTTTGTTCTGTTTTTATAGCCAAAAAAATCCTGAAAATCCTGTAGATCCTGTCTAAAAAATATTTTCATTTATGTGCAACTATTTATGTCGTCATGTATAATTCGGAGATTACCCCAGTTAAAAAATGTGGAAAAAATGTAACAATAGGAAATGAATTATATAATATTTATTATATATTTTACTAAAAAACATGGGGTAGAACTTTTAGGTTATATAGATAACTTGCTGATATATTATATAAAGCTAATATTTTAATTATTAAGAATTTATTTGCATAATTTTTGCATTATGAACGAACAAATTGTGTTTCAAGTTATACAATCGCTTCGCGATTCTATATAACGCGGCTTCGCCGCTCTAAAAAAAGGAACTTCCTATACCATCAGGTGAAAATGGATTTGCGAATGAATTTATGATGTGATATATAAATCAGTTATTTATAGAATACTAAAATTAACACATTAAAACTTTAGCTATGCTATGCAGGTTTGTGAGTATGTATTCACCGCCCGCTTCGCTCGAGGCACAGAGAACACAGAGAATAATAATTTTTCCATTGCCGTTGACCCCGGTTAAATAGATTTTAGATTTAACGGGGCAGTTAATCCGTGGAAAGTCAAGAAAAATTTTAGGGTATGTTATGCCCAAAAACAATTACTGATTTCCATTTCCACTAACTTATTAGTCGAGCATTTTTATTGCTCCTTTAGCTGTTCTTTGAC